>OHFD01000627.1_pt1 | contig 11295 bp, 5 predicted proteins | sample 1567451 | NCBI WGS metagenome assembly OHFD01 (sample SAMEA3879588, study PRJEB24766) | human gut metagenome | biome: human-associated habitat; feature: feces | place: USA | collected 1985/1987 | reverse complement strand
CTCTTACAGAAGAAGGCCACCAGTCCGATGACTCCGATCGCCATCACACCCCGCACCAGATGAGGGCGCAGGGCGTCGATGTGCTCGAAAAAAGTCATCTCCGACGGCTCCGGATCCTTTTTTTTCATGTTCAGTTGTTTGCCGCAGCGGAGCAGGGGTGATTATTCGGTCTTTTCGGAGTCTGATTTGTCTCCGGGCTTGTCTCCGGGTTTGTTGTCTTCGGCCGTATAGTCTTTGTTGACGGCATCCTTGAATTCTTTGACGCCGCGGCCCAGTCCGCGCATCAGTTCGGGAATTTTTTTACCTCCGAAGAGCAGGATGACTACCAATACGATTACGATGATCTGTCCGTAACCGATTGCGCAAGGGATGAACATAGTTTTTTCTTTTAGGTTTCTTACTCGGAACTCGGTGGCGCGAAGGCTGCGCTCCGGTCTATTCTCCGCAAATATAACACTATTTTTGCGATTCGCCGCACTCGCGGCCCAAGAAAACCCGCCCGAATATCGGGCGGGTTCGCTTTCGGTCGCATGGGGACTATTTTTTTGCTTTCTCCGCGGTCAGTTCCTTGATTCGGATGTTGCGGAACTTGATGCCTGCTCCGTGTCCGAGCAGTCCGATGTGTCCCGAGGGGTTGAAGAGTCCGGGGTGGTTCTTGTGGTCCACGGTGTATGGGTTGTTTTTGCCGCCGTCGGGGGCCACGTTGTGTCCCTGGCAGGCCTGGCGGATGTCTCCGTCGAGAATCACTTCACCGTTCACCGTGACGGTGATGCGGTCTCCCACGGCGCGGATCTCCTCGACGTTCCATGTTCCCAGGGGCGGGAATTTCACGCGTTTGGCCGGGATGATTCCGTAGACGGATCCGTGCTGCTGGTAGACGCGCAGGTTCTTGTAGATCGGGGCGTCGTGGTCGAGCACCTGGATCTCCATGCCGTGGTAGGCTGCGTCGACGCCCATCGGCGTTCGGATGCCGATTCCGTTGTTGACGCCCTCGCGGTCGAACGCGAATTCGAATCGCAGGACGAAATCTCCGTACTCCTTCTTGGTGTAGAGGTTGCCCGAGCCGCCGTACTGCGCCGTGACGTAGATCGTGCCGTCCACGGGGACGTAGTTGGTGGTGTTTCCGGTCCACTTGTGCATCGACATGCCGTCGAACAGCACCTCGAAGCCTTCGTGTGCCTCCTCCTCCGAGAGTTCGAAGCGCGGCGTGGCGGGCAGTTCACGGACATACATTTCGCGGACGCTTACGGGCGCCTTGCCTGCGATGAGCAGGAGCTGTCCCTGGGCGTAGGCCGGGATCTCCCTGTTGCAGGCGTTTTCGAGGATGACGTTTTCCGCGGTCGTGATGCCGTTGAGGAGGACCGTCACACGGTCGCTGACGACCTTCACCTGCATCGTATTCCACTCCCGGGGGCTGTTCGCGGCTGCTTTGGGCGAGGTGTTGTCGTGGAGCCTGTTGCCCGTCAGGGCTCCGGAGTTCTTGCCGCCGAGGGCGATCTGCGGAATCGAGCGGACACCCAGCCCGGCCTCTGCTTCGGTCTTCCATTCGAGGATCAATTCGAAATTTTCGTAATTCTTCGCCGAGCCTATCACGCCGGCGTCAGCCGCTCCGGTCAGGACGCCGCCGGTGGCGGTCCAGTTCTTCGCCATGGCCGCGTCGGCCTCCTGCTGCGCTTTCGCCAGCGCCTTGGCCTTCATCGCCTTACGGGTCTCGGGATCGCCGACCACGGCCTTCCAGCCGTCCGGTTCGAGCGATACCGGGGTATATCCCCCGGCGGGGAGTTTGGCCATCAGGCCCTTGATCTCGTCGACGGCGTAACCGGCGTCGGCGTCGGATTTGGCCAGCCCGGCATATACCTGCAGGGCCTTTTTCAGTGCTGCGGCAACCGTCTCGCCGCCCAGCGCGGGGTTCTTCGCGGCGACGGTCTTCACGACCAGCGCCGCCGTTTCGGCCGTCGCGGGGGTATCCATGTAGTTCACGGCGAACGTCAGCGCCGGGAATACCGGGGTTTTGGAGAGCGCTTTGAGCAGTTTGTTCTGCACCTTGGCCGCGGGTGCGGCCTCCAGGCCTCGGCGGTAGAGCTGGTATTTGCGCATCGGCGTATTGCGCGACTTGGTGACGAAATCCGCGTAGCGCGATATTGCGGCGTCGGTCCATGCGGGGTTCTCCCCGGCGAGCTGGTAGAGCACTTCGATCATCGAGGGGTTCTCCACCGTGAGCAGGGCTGCGAATGCGGCCTTCCGGTCGTCGGCTTTCAGCAGCGCCTGGATGGCGTCGTCGGTCGCCGCCTGCGCCAGCAGGGGGTAATACCGGGCTTTTTGGGGCGCTGCGGCCATCTGCCCTGCCACCATCTTGTACTGCATGTCGGGAGCCTCCTTGGCCAGGGCGTTTTTCAATCCGGCCTGCAGGGCCTTCACGTCATTCTCCTGCGCCTTGTTCAGCAGGCCGCACAGACGGTTGAAGTCTGCGGGGGTCGTGACGCCGGCCAGCGCGTCGTAGGCTGCCGTGCGCACCTCCCTGTCAGGGGAGTTCAGCAGCGCGAACACCTTGTCGGCTGCGGAGGTGATGCGCCTTTTTGCCACGAGTTTCAGGGCGTTGGCCTGCGTGGCGGGCGTGCCGTCGAGAGCTGCGACGAACGCTGCGTTGGGCTTTCCGTTGAATGCCGCGAGGGCCGCCGCCGCCTCTTTGGCGTGTGCGCCTGGCAGCTGTGCGACGAGCGCGTTCAGTGCCTCCTGCCCGCCGATCTTTCCGGCGGCGCGGATGGCTGCCAGAGCCAGTTCTTCGTCGGGCGAGGAGATGGCTGCAATCACGGCGTCGGCCTGCGATGCGGCATGACGTGCGCCCAGCCAGCTCACGACGTCGGTTTTCGCAGCGTCGGAGAGCGACGGCATCTTCTTCACGATGGCGGCGTAAAGGGCGTCGTCGGCGAAATCGCCGGCGAAGTCGAGCGCAGCGCAGCGGTATTCGCGGTCGGCGTCTTTCAGCGCTGCGAGTACCTCCGAGGTCTGTTTTCTGACATCCGAACGCAGTACGATCCCCAGCCCTGCGGCCCGGACGTTCTGCGGCATTGAGGTTTTCTGCAACGTCTTGGCGGCTGCGAGGGCCTTGCTGTTGCCCGCGGCGGCGAGGCGTGCGATCAGGGCGACGTAAGCGCCCGTGGCGTCCGTCTTCGTGAAGGCGTAGCCGTCGGCCTTGGCGGCTGCGGCGAGCGGCGCGATCGAGGCGGCTGTGCCGCACTTGGCCAGTGCGTTATAAACGGCCTCTTTGGCCGGCGTGCCGGCCGCGGGGTCGGCGGCCCACTTCAGCAGCGCGGGTTCGGCTGCCGCGAGGCCCTTTTCCGCTGCGGCATAGGCCAGCAGGGCGTTCGGGGCCGGGCTTGCGTCGATCAGTGCGAGGATCTCCCCGTCGGTTCCGGGCGTGGAGATCAGTCCGCGCACGGCGTAGTCGGCGAGGTACTTGTCCCCGGCGTATTTCACGAATACGGGTGCTTCCTGCGCCGTTGCGCACAGCTGGAGCAGCGAGAGCAGGAAGGCCTGGTTGGGTTTGTCCGTGCAGGCGGCGACGGCGTCCGTCAGTCCGGCGCGGATCTCCCGTGCCAGCTCTTCGCGGCCTGCGGCGGTCACGTAGCTCACCACCCCGTTGATGGCGTATTCCACGGGGGCGTTCTTGCCTTCCGCTGCGGGCACGAGCATGGCGGCCATCATCCGGATTCCGTCGGCTCCGGTCGCCGCGAGTTCCTGCATCAGGCTGTCGAACGCCTTGGGCGTCCGGGCCGGGAGTTGGGCCAGGGCGTCCGCCACGATCGTCTCGGCGGTGCGCTGGCGCGCGTCCTGCGCCCCTGCTGCGAAGGGCATCAGGGCGGCGAGGAGTATGGTGATAAAGATCTTCTTCATGTTTTTTTCAGGTTTTGGACGTTATCAGATTTTCCATGGCGTGCGCATCGGCTGGTCGATGAGGCGGTTGGCGGCCTCGTCGCCGACGAAAAGCTGCTTGTCGGGATCGAACTTCAGCGTGCGGTTCAGGCGCAGGGCGCAGGTGCCCAGATTGACCAGCGTGGAACTGCGGTGTCCCTTCATCTCGTCGAGGGCGAAAGGTTCGCGGTTGCGCACGCATGCCAGGAAATCGGTGTTCTGCGGTTCGGGGTCGGGCATTTCGGCGATCTTCTCCATGACGTCGGGAATCGTGCACTCGAAGCCCTGGTAGACCTTGCCCAGCGGTCCTTCGATGTAGGGGACCTTGCCCTTGCTCTCGTAGCCCTCGCCTTCGAGCACGATCTGGCAGCCGTCGTCGTAGGTGTAGACGATCTTGCGCCAGATGCCCACGGCGTCGGGATGCTGCTGCGGAGCGTCGACCTCGATCTTCACCGGCGACGTGCCGTCCTTGCCCAGCAGGTACTGCACGGGGTCCATGTAATGCTGGCCCATGTCCGTGAGGCCGCCGCCGTCGTAGTCCCAGTACCCGCGGAAAGTGGCATGCACGCGGTGTTTGTTGTAGGGTTTGTAGGGTGCCGGTCCGAGCCACATGTCGTAGTCCAGCTCTTCCGGAACGGATTGCGGACGTAGGTTCTCCTGCCCCACCCAGAAGAATTTCCAGGTGAATCCCGTGGCTCCGGAGATGGTCACCTTGAGGGGCCATCCCAAGAGGCCGCTGTCGACGAGTTTCTTGAGCGGTTCTACCGTCGTACCCAGTCCGTAGAAGGTGTCCTTGAATCGGAACCAGGTGTTCAGGCGGAAGATGCGCCCGTTCTGCCTGACGGCCTCCACCACGCGCTTGCCCTCGCCGATGGTGCGCGTCATCGGCTTTTCGCACCAGATGTCCTTGCCGGCCTTGGCCGCCTCGACAGCCATGATACCGTGCCAGTGGGGCGGGGTGGCGATGTGTACGATGTCGACGTTGGGGTCGGTGATCAGATCCCGGTAGTCGTGATAGCTTTCGAGAGTCTTGTCGAACTTCTTGCGGCCCAGCGCGACGGCGCTTTCGAGGTGCTTGCGGTCGACGTCGCACACCGCCACCAGGCGGCACGCATCGTTGGAGGTGAAGTGGTAGCTGCTCTTGCCGATGCCGCCCACGCCGATGATGCCCTTGGTGAGCTGGTCGCTCGGGGCGACGAATTTGGGGCCTCCGAGCACGCTGCGCGGCACGAGGGTCAGCAGCGCCAGTCCGCCTGCCTTTTTCAGAAAATCTCTGCGGTTACTCATAGTATTTCAGGTTGTGTTTTTGAATGCTGTCGATAAATGGGGAATGGAAAAAGCGGTTCCGTCCGGAAGGGGGAACCGCCGTTTGTTTACAGGGTCGTCAGCCGGAGGTTGCGCCAGAGCACCTTGATGCCGCCGCCGTCGTGAATCTGCAGGGCGATGCGTCCCTGCGCCGCTCCGATTTTGGCGTCGGTGAGGTCCACCATCTCTTCGCCGTTGAGCCACGTCTGCACGCGGTCGCCCTGGACCTTGAGCCGCAACGTGTTCCACTGGCCCTCCTTGAGGATCGACTCCTTCTCGTCGGGAATCTTTGCCAGCCAGCCGCGGCCGTAGGACTCGTAGATGCCCGCCGTGTCGTGGTTCTTCGGAGCCACTTCGCACTGCCAGCCGTGGACCTTCACGGGCGGCTCGACGAACGAGCGGAAGAAGACGCCCGAGTTGCCGTTGGCCAGCTGTTTGAACTCCACCGTCAGGTCGAAATCATCGTAGTATTCGCGCGTGGCGAGGTAGCCGTATTTCTTGTCGGGACCGCTCTCGCAGACCAGCAGGCCGTCCTTGTCGACATACCATTTCTCGGTTCCGTAGGCTTCCCATCCCGAGAGGTCGCGGCCGTTGAAGAGTTCGGCCTCGCGGCCGGCCTTGCGGGGCAGTTCCTTGATTTTCAGGTTGCGGAACGAGGCGGGGTAGCCGTGGTCCTGGAGGCACAGCACGCCGCGGTGCGCCAGTCCGTATTCGGGAGCCGTCTCCCACTTGCCGCTGTTCTTGCGGGCGAACCAGTCGTCGGTCCAGGCTTCGAATTCGAGGATCTTGCGGCCGTTGAGCCAATGCTCCACGTGGCCGTTGTCGCACACGATGCGCGACGAGTTCCACTCCCCCTGCGGATTCACGAACAGCGAATCAGCATTCGGCAGGTGCATGGCATAGTCTACGCCCAGCTTCTGCCACTCTTCGAGCCGGGTCGGGGCGTTGGTCGCCTCCCAGCCTTCGTTGTCGATCAGCTGGTACTCCGGCCCGGTGACGTAGGGAACCTTGAAATAGGGATTCTCGACCACGTGGTAGAGCATGCCGCTGTTGCCGCCGTAGGAGAGCTTCCAGTCCCAGTCGAGGATGAAGTTCTCATACTGCTTTTTGGTGACGATGTATCCCGACAGGTCGCTCCCGTCGCCTTTGGCCTGGATGCAGCCGTCCACGACGTGCCAGGGCATCGTCAGCGAGTCTCCGTTGAAGTCTTTCCATTGGTCGAGGCTTTTGCCGTCGAAGAGCAGCTGCCAGCCGTCGGCGATTTCGGCCTGGGTGAGGGTGTTGTGCTTGGGGCAGCAGGAGCAGAGGCTGGCTGCGAGGAGTCCCGCCCCGAACAGGGTGCGGAACAGGTTACGGCTTGGGTTCGGTTTCATGAGTTCAATATTAGAGGTTTCTTGGTTGGCGGTTGTCGCGTACGAAAATCACCCGGTTCGTTTCCTTTACAAAACGGGAAGTTTCGTTTTGCAAAGGAAGGGGATTCCGAATGCTTTCGTGAATTTTTACAAAAGTAATTATTTTAACGCAGCAAACGAACGCCGAAAGCATAAAAAAATGTCACAGTGATATAAATTTGTGACATTTTCCTGGTTACGAGCCGCGCCGGGCGGTTACATGCGGAGCCCGGCGGCCGCAGGTTCCGGAACGGCGGCTTCCTGCTCCACGCCGATGGTGCGTGTTTCGTCCCCGCAGGTGACGGTCAGCGTGGCTTTGCGCGGAGCGCCCGTTTCGTTGGTCGTGTAGGTCATCGTGATCTCGCGGGGACCGGCCGCCTCCGCGGGCGTCACGGTTATCCAGCCGGGAATCCCGGTCAGCGTCCATGCGCCGGGGGCCGATACGATCATGCGCTGCATGCCTTCCTGTTGGGAGAAGGTCCATTGGGCCGTCGATACGGCGAAATCGGGGCTTTTCGTTTCGTCGTCGTCGCATCCCGTTACGGACAGTGCGGCCAGGCCGACGAGTATTGAACAGAGCAGTTTTTTCATCTCTTTATCTTGTTGTTTGGCGTGTGACAATCGATTAATAGCCCGGGTTCTGCACCAGCTGCGGATTCTTGTTGATCTGGCTCATGGGAATGGCCAGCCAGTAGCTCTTCGGCGCTTCGAAGACGCGGACGCGGCCTCCCTGGTTGGCCGGGATCACCTGGTAGAAATCCTCCTGGGTCTTTCCGTCCCGGTTCCACGAGCGGGGTTCCTTGTTCATCACCTCGGGAGCCTCCTTCCAGCGGCGCAGGTCGTGGAAACGGCGTCCTTCGAACAGAAACTCGATCGAACGCTCCTGGTGCAGCACCTTGCGCAGTTCGTTGCCCGAGGGAATGCCGCCCACCAGCGCCCACGAATCCTGGAAGCGGGGCAGTCCGCAGCGTTTGCGCACCCGGTTGAGGTATTCGAGGCTCTGGCTGCTCAGCGACCCGTTGTATTCGAAGTCCGCTTCGGCGTAGTTGTAGAACAGCTCCGGAAGCCGCAGGTAGGGATAGGCGTATTTGCGGTAGTTGTAGGAGTTCTTCGACTGGTTGTAGGAGCTCGATTTGTGAATCCATTTCTGGCAGAGGTAGCCCGTGCAGCTCTGGTATTCGTCGGTCTCCTTGAGCGTCGAGCCGTGCAGTTCGCCGCCGCGGAGCTGGAGCGTGAGGATCTTGTCGTCGACCTCGAACGTGCCGCGGTCGAAACCGATCGAGGCGTAGAAGCGGGGTTCGCGGTTACGGTGCAGGCGGGCGGTGTTGTCGCCCGGGGCGACGCTGTAGAGGTCTTCGTCCTTGGTCAGCGGGTCGACGTCGAGCGGCAGCCCGTTCTTGGTGTAGTACATCTCGACGGCCTCCATCGTCGGCACGAGGGTCGTTTTCCAGCCTTTCGACATGTTGCCCTTGATCGAGCGCGGTCCGCCGTAACGCTGCAAGGCCTGGATGCCGCTCTGCGCGCCTTTGGCCAGGATGAATTCGGCTCCGTTCCAGGTCTCTTCGACGAAGGCGTCGTGGTAGTTCTTGCGGCCGCGTTCGTCGTCGGGCAGGCTCGAATCGGCCGAGGCGTAGAGATCGTATTTCGGCTTGTTCGTGTCGGGATTGATCTCGTCCGCCAGAGCGATCGCCGCCGCTGCCGCGTCCAGCGCCCGCTTCCACTTCTCCGGGTCGTAGGTCGTGTTCATCAGGGGCGTGCCGTCGGGGTTGTTGAATCCGATGTAGTCGGCGTTGCCGTTGACCAGCGGTGAGGCGGCGTAGAGCAGCAGGCGGGCCTTGTAGCTGAGCGCGGCCATTTTCGTGGGAAGACCCAGTTCGGACTCGCCGACCACGTCGGGCAGCAGCCCGGCTGCCCTGTCGTAACACTCGGCGATGTACTTCACGCACTCGTCGTAAGGCGTCCGCGGAGTGAGGATCTCCGATTCGGGCGCGTCGATGGGGATGAACTTCTTGACCAGTACGATCGGTCCGTAGTATTCGAGCAGGCACTGGTGGTAATATCCTACGAGGAACCACGCCTCGCCCGCGTAACGGTCGGCGTTTTCCTGCGAGACTGCGGGAACTTTGTAGATGTTGTCCAGCAGGTAGAAACAGTAGCGGATGCCGCGGTAGATATCGTAGTTCGTGCCGCCGCTGGTGCAGTTCGGGGCCCAGCGGCCGAAATAGGTCAGGTTGGCGTTCTCCTCGCCGTAGAGCAGGCTCTTGCTCGAAAAATAGTAGGTCGTGCCGCGGGCTCCGGTGATGAAGTCGTCGCCGGCGAACTGGTCGGGCGACCAGTCGTACCCGATCAGATTGGGCATGTAGGTCTGCATGTAGTAGCGGTAGTTCTCGGCCTGCTCCTCCGTTTTCCAGATGTCCTCTTCGGTGGCTTTGCCTTCGGGCACGACGTCGAGGTAGGAGCAGGAGCATAGCAGCAGCAGTGAAAGTGCGAAGATTATCTTTTTCATGGTCTTTTGCTGTGTGTTGGGTTAGAAATTGAACTGGAATCCGAGGTTGTACGTCCGCTGGAGCGGGTATCCCAGGCCGTTGCCCGAACCCTTCTCGGGGTCCCAGTACTTGAACGGGGCGAAGGTCAGCAGGTTGGTTCCCGAGACGTAGACGCGCATTTTCTTGTAGGTGTAGCCGATCTCGGCGGTCTTCAGGCGCAGCATCTTGCCGTTGCGCACGTAGAGCGTGCTGGCCTTGGTGTTGTTGTTGTTCCACAGCGGCGACAGGCGCGGGTAGAGAGCCTTGGGATTGGGGTCGTCCTCGCTCCAGTGTTCGTCGGCGATCCACTGCATCAGTCCCGAACCGGGCGTCGCGGCTGTCGCGAAGGGATGGTAGTTGTACATGATGATCGACACCTTGCCCTGTCCCTGGAAGAAGGCCGAGCAGTCGAATCCCTTGTATTTGAGCGAAAAGCCGAATCCGTAGATGATCTCCGGGACGGTCGGGTTGCCCGTCCAGCACATGTCGTTGTCGTCGATGATCTTGTCATCGTTCAGGTCGCGGTATTTCACGTCGCCCGGCCGGATGGGGTAGGTCGTGGCGTAGATGTCCTGCGAGGGCGACGAGGCGATGTCCTCCTCGTCGCGGAACAGCCCGTCGGCGATCAGGCATTGGATCGAGTTGATCGGGTGTCCGGCCTTGTACTGGTAGGCCCATTTGTATTTGGGTTCGTCCATTTCGACGATCTCGTTGTGGGCGTAGGTGAACGTGCCGCGCAGCGAGAGGATCAGGTCCTTCGAGAAGGCCTTGTTGTAGTCGACCGAGATGTCGACTCCGTGGTTGTCGACCTTGCCGATGTTGGCCCACGGCGTGATGCCCGACATGCCGAAGGTCGAAGGCAGCGACGTGCGCTGCATGAAGATTCCCGAGCGCTTCTCCTTGAACCAGTCGAAGATGATGTTCAGGCTGTCGAACAGGCCGATCTCCACGCCGATGTCGAGTTTGCGGCTCTCCTCCCACGTGGCGTTGGGGTTGCCGTAGACGGAGAGGATGGGACCGTACTTACGCTCGAAGTTGTTGCCGATATAGACGTCGTAGCCCTGTCCCATGTCGACGGTCGTGAGGTAGGGGAAGCGGTCGCTGTAATCCGACGAAATCACGTCGTTGCCGACCAGTCCGTACGAGGCGCGAAGTTTGAACAGGCTGACCTGCTCCTTGATACCCTTCCAGAACGGCTCGTTCGAAACCACCCAGCCCACGGCCACCGACGGGAAGAATCCGAAACGTTTGCCTGCGGCGAAATTTTCCGAACCGTTGTAGCCGAAGTTGGCTTCGAACAGGTAGCGCGATTTGTAGGCGTAGTTGATGCGTCCGAACCACGACAGCAGCGCCCATTCGCTCGCGCCGCCCGAGTTGCTCATGTTCTCGGTCGAACCGGCATTCATCTCGGGGTAGTTGGTGAGCGGGAAGCCTTCGCGGCGGGTCCCCATGTCGCGGGTCTTGCTGGCGATCTGCTCGTAACCGGCCAGGACGCCGATCTCGTGGCTGCCGAAGGTCTTGTTGTAGCGGGCGATCACGCGCAGCAGGTTCTCGGTGGTCTTGCTGTCGCTCTCGTTCAGGCTGCTCTTGGCCGGGGAGGTGTAGGCCGGGGTCTCGCGGCCGGGTTCGAAGGTCTCGATGGCCTTGTTGAACTTGCGGACGTGGGAGTTGGAATATTTGGGCGTGAAGTTGAATTCGACGCTCGCGCCGTCGAACGGCCTGACGGTCACCTGGAAACTGGCGCGGAGGTTATAGTAGACGCCGTTGTTCATGCCGCCTTCGGTGACCAGCGCCAGCGGGTTGTTGCCGTTGAGTCCCGTGCCCCAGCGGCCGTCGCTCAAGCGCGCCGGATAGATGTTCGGAATGCGGTTGACGCTGCTCTTGACCGCCGCGGAGCCGGTCGGGGAGTTGATGTCGGCGCGCCGTCCGTCGACGAGCATCGAGGCCTCGATGGCCTTGGTGATGTTCATTTTGGCGTTCAGGCGGAACGAATAGCGGTCCGACGAGAAGTGCGGCAGCAGACCGTCCTGGTCCTGATAACCGAACGACGCCAGCACATTGACCCGCTTGCCGCCGCTGACGCTGACGTGGTGGCTCTGGGTGAAGCCCGAACCGGTGTAGACCTCCTTCTGCCAGTCGGTGTCGGGGTAGTTGTCGGGGTC
>OHFD01000622.1_pt1 | contig 11350 bp, 10 predicted proteins | sample 1567451 | NCBI WGS metagenome assembly OHFD01 (sample SAMEA3879588, study PRJEB24766) | human gut metagenome | biome: human-associated habitat; feature: feces | place: USA | collected 1985/1987 | reverse complement strand
AGACCAATGGCCGCCAGAGCCGCGACCATCAGAAACTTGCTGATGGTCTTCAGGCCGGAAACCAGCCCGGCGGGCAGAAGGCCCAGACTGGTCAGCAGGGACATGGCAAGGAACGCAAGGATGAACCAGGGGAAAATGGAACGGATGCGCATCTTGACACCGTTGGCCTGGGCGCTCTCTTTCTTTTTCAGGTGCAGGTTGATGGCGGCAAAGACCAGAACAGCCGGAATGATCGCCAGCGTGCGGGTCAGCTTGACCATCGTTGCAAAGTCACCGGCTGCTTCACTGAAAGCGTAACCGGTGGCTACAACGCTGGAGGTATCATTGACCGCCGTACCGGCCCAGAGACCGAATGCGGCATCGGAAAGCCCAAGCCACCGGCCAAGGAGCGGAAACACAACGATCATCACCGTATCGAACAGGAAGGTGGCGGACATACCGTAGGCGATATCCATGTCATCGGCCTCGATCACCGGCGCAATGGCGGCAATGGCAGAGCCGCCGCAGATGCCGGTTCCAGCGTTGATCAGGCTGCTGGTTTTCCAGTTGAGCCCGAGCGCTCTGCCAATCAGCGCGCCCAGTCCAAAGCAGGTGGCCAGGGTGAAGAGCATGACCGTCAGCGAAAAACGGCCCACGGTCAGCACGGTGCGGATGTTCAGGCTGGCACCCAGAAGGACGATGGCGAATTTCAGGACCTTCTTAGAGGTGAATTTGATGCCCGGCGCGGTTGTTTTGTTGGGCTGGAAAAACGCATTGATGGCCATGCCGATAAACAGGGCGATGACCGATGCGCCAATGAGGTGGAGCCCGGCGCTGCTTTCCAGCGTTTCCAGCCACTTGGCGATGCAGGCGATGCCCAGTGCCAGCGCGGCTCCGGGGATCAGGGCGGTGATCTTCTTTGACATTCGTTGGGTTTCCTTTCTTTTGCGAGTTGCACGGAAATAAAAACAAGCGAAAACCACCGGCAGAACCGGTGGTTTATTGCTGGAGAAAAGGGCGCTCAGAACGAGCCGCCGGAGGAGCCGCCAAAGCCGTCGCTGTCCACGGAGGAGCCGCCGGAGCTGCTGCTCTCCTCGTGGGGCGGGTCGTAGACCTGCACACGGTCGGTGTGGGTGTAGTTGTCCACCTGCACCCGCAGCTTTAAGCCTGCACCGATGTAATCGTTGGCCTCGGTCTTGAGCCGGGCTGTTTTCATCTGGCTGTACAGCACGCCGCAGACGATACCGGCAATGATCATGGGCACGCCGATGACGATGAGGAGCAGGATGGGCCAGCCGCTGGTATCGTTGTCAACATCCAGAGGTTCGCCGTGCTCAGCGTAGAAATCCAGCGTGTCGGCGCACATGGAGAGGTACTCGGAGGCGGCCTCGGCCCAGTCGTCGTCCGAGAGATAGGGAACAACGGCATCTTCGATCTGCTCGATGCGGTAATCGGTAAAGGCTGTCACGCCGCCGCCGTAGGTGATGGTGACATACTTGCGGGAGCCGACTGCCAGCAGGAAAAGGATGCCGCTCTGTTCAGAGCCGCTGCCCAGACCGTTGGCAAGGTAGTAATCTTTGGCGTACTGGCGCTGGTCGGCATCGCCGATGCTGTCCACCACCAGAAAATATACGTCGCAGTTGTGGCCGTCGCTGGCGGCTTCGGCGGAAGCTTCCAGCTGGCTGTAAGTATCCGCATCGAACAGGCCCATCTCGTCCCGCACCAGCGGTGCGGCGGCAAAGGCGGGGATGCTCAGGCAGAGCGCCAGCACCAGAGCGGCCAGCAGGGCGGCAAAGTGTTTTGCAGTGTGTTTCATTCTGCCACCCCCTTATAACAACAGCAGGAACGCCAGCACTGCCATCAGGGGCAGGCTGATGCCCGCAAACCACGCGGCCACCCGGCTCTTGTCCACCGGCAGGTCGCCGATGAGCCGCCCGGTCTGCCCGTTCATGGCGAACAGGAAGTCCTTGTCCTTCCACCGGGTGTGGAGCATCCAGACCGGCAGCAGGGCGTAGTGGGCGTGGGTCATATCCACGTTGATGTTCTCGGAAATGGGGTGGATCTCGCTGTAGCCGCCGGTGGTGGCGTGGAGCGCATCGGCCGTGGAGTTGTACATCCGGCGGTAGGCGCGCTCGGCGCAGGCATCGGCATCCTCGTCATACCGGTCGGCCAGATAGCCGGGCAGGTAGGCCGTGGAGAAGGGCATCAGGTCACCGTAATCAAAGGGCTCAATGGCATCCATGTGGGTGTTGGGCATCTTGCTGGAGCCATCCACCGGCACCTTGGCAAAGGCGGCCGAGCCCTCGCGGCGCACATCGTAGTGCTGGGTGGTGGTCACCATGTAATCGCCCTCGCGGTGGCTCTCGGAGTTCTGGCCCTCGTACCGGCCGCGCGCGTCGGCCTTGGCATCGTAGAGCCAGAAGGGAACATATACGCCCTGGATCTCTGCGATGTGGTTCTGGCTCTTGAACGCCTTGGGCAGGAAAGCCTTGCCCTTGTAATATCTGGTCAGCTGGGCAATGGCGGTCTTTTTGTCCAGCTTGAAGGGCAGGATGTATTCCGGCTTCAGCTTGCCGGAGAGCTTGCCGCCCAGCACTGTGGGGTTGCCGCAGTAGGGGCAGGTGGTGGCGGCGGTGGTCTCATCACAGACCAGCTCGGCCCCGCAGGTGGGGCAGGAGTAGCTGTTCAGGCCCTCCGCCTCGGCCTCGCTCCACACCGGGCTGTCCTGCCGGGGCAGGCGGGCGGCTTTTTTGGCATCGCCCTCGGCGGCAGTGTCGGCAGCGGCCTGCTTTTTGGCGTAGCGGGCCTCGATGTCCTTTACGTCGTAGGCCGAGCCGCAGTAATCGCAGACCAGCTTGCCGCTGGCACCATCGTAGTGCAGGGGGCCGGTACAGGCCGGGCACTGATAATTCGTTGTCTTTTCAGCCATGCGTCAGACCCCTCTTAGGCCCCAAAGGGCTTGCCGCACTCGGGGCAGAACTTGGGCGGGTTGGCCGGGTCGGCGGGCACAAAGCCGCAGTTGGCGCACTTGGCGGCGGGCCGGGGTCTGCCGCACTCCGAGCAGAATTTGCCGGTGCTCTTTGCACCGCAGCTGCACACCCAGACAGCCGGGGCTTCGGGCCGGGGCTTGCCGCATTCGGCACAGAACTTGCCCGTGTTGCCGGTGTGGCCGCAGCTGCAGGTCCAGCCAGCGGCCGGTGCGGCCTGAGGCTGCGCGGCGGTCTGCTGGCCGCCCATCTGGTAGAGATCCCGGGCGTTGACACCGCCCGCTGCAGCGGCCTGGTTCATCCCCATAAAGGCCATGGCGGGGCCGGCGGCGGTGTTGGAGGCGGCAGCCTGCATGGCGGAGGCCTGTGCGCCCACCAGATGCGCGGCGGCGCGGGTGGGGTCCATAAAGGCCGCACTGCGCTGCAGCTCCTTGATCATCTGCTCGTCCTCTTCGCTGGCCTTGACACCGGAAACGCCCAGAGAGACGATCTCGATGCCGCGCAGCCTGCTCCACTTGGCGCTCAGCTCCTGATTCAGGGCCTCGGCCAGCTCGGCGGTGTGGCCGGGCAGGGCGGAGTAGCGGATGCCCTGCTCGCTGATCCGGGCAAAGGCGGGCTGCAGGGCGGTCATCAGCTCGGTCTTGAGCTGGCCGTCCAGCGCGTCGCGGGTGTAGGCGTTTTCCACATTGCCGCAGACATTGGTGTAAAACAGGATGGGGTTGACCACCCGGTAGCTGTATTCGCCGAAGCACCGGATGCCGATGTCGATATCGATACCGGCGCGCTGGTCCACCACCCGGAAAGGCACCGGGTTGGGGGTGCCGTACTTGTTGCCGGTGAGCTCCCGGGTATTGATATAGTAGATGCGCTGGTCGGAACCGGCCTGCCCGCCAAAGCTGAACCGCTTGCCCAGCTCGGCAAACACGCTGTCGATGTTCTTCAGCCCGCCGCTGAGCAGGGAGGGCTGGGTGCCGGTGCTGTAGGTGTACTCGCCGGGCTCAGCACAGAGGTCCACCACCTTGCCCTGCTCCACGATCAGCACGCACTGGCCGTCGGCCACGGCGATCACAGAGCCGTCCGAGATGACGTTTTCGCTGCCGTGCCGGTTGGCGGAGCGGCCATTGGTCCGCTTCTGGCCCTTGACGGCCAGCACCTCCGCAGGCAGAGCGTCACAATAAAAATATTCCTTCCACTGGTCGCCCATCACGCCGGATGCCGCGCCCATGGCTGCTTTGATGAGACCCATAACTTCAATCTCCTTTTGTGCCGGGCAGTGCCCCAAAGCGGGGAATGGCTCCCCCGGGCGCTGCGAAATTTGGGACAAGTATAACATAATCCGGGAAATTGTAAAAGCGATTTGGCAAAAAGGCGGCAAAAAGGCGAAAGAAAAACTTATTCTTGCTTTTTTGCCCCGGCGGGTGTACAATACCCTACGAAAAACAAAACACAGGGGAGCTCGTAAGGCGGGCTGAGAGGAAGTAACCAAACTTCGACCCTTGACCTGATGCGGATAATGCCGCCGTAGGAAGTCATAGGAAAATGATTTTTTGCAGGAGGCACCGCTGTGGTGTCTCCTGTTTTTTTGTTGCCGCAAGCCGCCGCAACGGGCGGCTCCGGGCTGAGGGGGAGCGCCCTGAGCCTTGAAATAACTGCGATGGGAAGCCGTGTTCCGGCGTGAGAGGAGGCCAGCAAGCCTCGACCGCTTTTTGAGAAAGAGGAGTTTCCAATGAAAAAATTCTCTGTGAAAAAGCTGGCTCTCGCTGGAATGTTCTGCGCCCTGTGCGTGGTGGGCAGTGTGTTCAGCTTCCCGATGTTCGGCAGCAAGTGCGCCCCCGTGCAGCACATGGTCAATGTGCTCTGCGCCGTGCTGCTGGGCCCCTGGTGGGGCGTGGGCGTGGCCTTTGTGGCCTCGCTGCTCCGCAATATCCTGGGTCTGGGCAGCCTGATGGCCTTCCCGGGCAGCATGTTCGGTGCCCTGCTCTGCGGCCTGGTCTACGCAAAGACCAAAAACCTGATCGCCACCCTGGTGGGCGAGGTGTTCGGCACCAGCATTCTGGGCGGCCTGTGCGCTTACCCGGTGGCCATCTTCCTGATGGGCAAGAGCGCCGGTGACATCGCGTTCTATGCCTACATCGTGCCCTTCCTCATCTCCACCGCTGTGGGTGCGGTCATTGCGGGCGTGCTGGTATACAGCCTGCAGCACTCCGGTGCCCTGCGCTCCATGCAGAGCAGCCTTTCCTGACGGGGGTGCGTCATGTTTGCAGAGCAGTTTGCCAATGTCCGCACCAAAAGCCCCCTGATCCATAATATCACCAACTACGTCACCGTGAACGACTGCGCCAACATGGTGCTGGCCTGCGGTGCTTCGCCCATTATGGCCGACGATGCCGCCGAGGTGGAGGATATCACCACCATCTGCGGCGGGCTGAACATCAACATCGGCACCCTGAACAGCCGCACCATTGAATCCATGCTCAAGGCGGGCAAAAAGGCCAATGCACTGGGCCACCCCGTGGTGCTGGACCCTGTGGGCGCAGGCGCTTCCGCCCTGCGCACCGAGACGGCCTACCGCCTGCTGGACGAGGTGCGGTTCACGGTCATCCGGGGCAACATCTCCGAGGTAAAGACACTGGCTTCCGGTGCGGGCACCACCAAGGGTGTGGATGCCGATGTGGCCGACAGGGTCACCGAGGAAAATCTGGACGGCGCGGTGGCCTTTGCCAAGGCTTTTGCCGCAAAGACCGGTGCCGTTGTGGCCATCACCGGTGCCATTGACATCGTGGCTGATGGGGCAAAAGCCTACTGCATCCGCAACGGCCACCCGATGATGAGTGCCATCACCGGCACGGGCTGCCAGCTCTCTGCCCTGACGGCGGCCTTTATCACCGCCAACCCCGGCCAGCCGCTGGAGGCTGCGGCTGCCGCCGTCTGCGCCATGGGCCTTGCGGGCGAGATCGCCCATGCACGGCTGACCCCGCTGGACGGCAACGCCACTTACCGCAATTACATCATTGATGCCATTTACAATATGACTCCGGCTCAGCTGGAAGAGGGTGCCAAGTATGAAGTGCGCTGAAGAATATATGCGGCTCTATGCCGTTACCGACCGTGCCTGGGTGGGCGGTCAGACCCTCTATCAGCAGGTGGAGAGCGCCCTGAAGGGCGGCGTGACCTGTGTTCAGCTGCGGGAAAAGGAGCTGGACGAGGAAGCCTTCCTGAAGGAGGCGTTTGAGCTCCACGACCTGTGCAAAAAATACAATGTGCCCTTTTTCATCAACGATAACGTGGACATTGCCATCCGCTGCCACGCCGAGGGCATCCATGTGGGGCAGGAGGATATGGCCGCTGCTCAGGTGCGCCAGCGCGTGGGCGATGAGATGATGATCGGCGTATCCGTCCACAGCGTGGAGGAGGCCCTGGAGGCCGTCCGGCATGGTGCCGACTGTCTGGGCGTGGGTGCAGCTTTCTCTACCCACACCAAGGCAGACGTGGACGTTCTGCCCGAGGGCATGATGAAAGCCATCTGCGATGCCGTGGACATCCCCGTTGTGGCCATCGGCGGCATCCACAAGGAGAACCTGCTCCGGCTCAAGGGCACCGGCGTGAACGGTGTGGCCCTTGTCAGTGCGATCTTCGGCGCGGAGGACATCGAGGCCGAGTGCAGGGAGCTGAAGGCACTGGCGGAGCAGCTGTAAGGCGGCTCGCCCTCTCAGTCATCGCTGGCGCGATGCCAGCTCCCCCAAAGGGGGAGCCAATTGCGCACAGAGGAAAGGCTGCGCAAAAACCTATTTCCGGTACGTTCAGCGCGCAAAGCGCTGTTCAAGATAAAAGAAACATTTGGAGGAAAGTACCATGCAGAACTACACCACACAGATGGACGCTGCCCGCAAGGGCATCGTCACGCCGGAAATGGAGATCGTGGCCAAAAAGGAATACCGCACCACGGAGGAGATCCGTCAGCTGGTGGCTGAGGGCAAGGTGGCCATTCCCGCCAACAAGCACCACACCTGCCTGAACCCCGAGGGCATCGGCTCCATGCTGCGCACCAAGATCAACGTGAACCTGGGCGTTTCCCGCGACTGCAAGGATTACAACGTGGAGATGGAAAAGGTGATGAGCGCCGTCAATATGGGCGCGGAAGCCATCATGGATCTGTCCAGCCACGGCAACACCCAGCCCTTCCGCCAGAAGCTGACCCACGAGTGCCCCGTGATGATCGGCACTGTGCCTGTGTACGATTCCGTCATCCACTATCAGCGCGACCTTGCCACCCTGACCGCGCAGGACTTCATCGACGTGGTACGCCTGCACGCTGAGGACGGCGTGGACTTTGTCACCCTGCACTGCGGCATCACCCGCAAGACCATCGACCAGATCCGCACCCACAAGCGGAAGATGAACATTGTCAGCCGCGGCGGCTCTCTGGTGTTCGCCTGGATGAGCATGACCGGCAACGAGAACCCCTTCTACGAGCACTTTGACGAGATCTGTGAGATCTGCGCCGAGCACGACGTGACCATCTCGCTGGGCGATGCCTGCCGCCCCGGCTGCCTGGCCGATGCCACCGATGTCTGCCAGATCGAAGAGCTGGTGCGTCTGGGCGAGCTGACCAAGCGCGCCTGGGCACACAACGTGCAGGTCATGGTGGAGGGCCCGGGCCATGTGCCCCTGAATCAGGTGGCCGCCAACATGGAGGTGCAGAAGAGCATCTGCATGGGCGCTCCCTTCTATGTGCTGGGACCCCTCGTTACCGACATTGCCCCCGGTTATGACCACATCACGGCTGCCATCGGCGGTGCCGTTGCCGCCATGAGCGGTGCAGCCTTCCTGTGCTATGTCACCCCCGCCGAGCATCTGGCTCTGCCCAACGTGGACGATGTGAAGCAGGGCATCGTGGCCTCCAAGATCGCCGCCCATGCGGCCGATATCGCCAAGGGCATCCCCCATGCCCGGGATATCGACGACAAGATGGGCGATGCCCGCCGCGTGCTGGACTGGGATGCCCAGTTCGCCTGCGCTCTCGACCCCGAGACCGCCAAGGCCATCCGGGATGCCCGCCTGCCCGAGGATGACCACAGCGACACCTGCTCCATGTGCGGCAAGTTCTGTGCCGTCCGCAGTATGAACAAGGCACTGGCCGGGGAATACATCGACATCCTGTAACACAGCGTTTTCTTCCTTCTCAGCCGTCCGGTTTTGCTCGCCGGGCGGCTTTTTTGCTTGTCTCTGGACGGGGAACAGGTTTCCTGCTTTACAGAAAAGGGAAAGCATTGTAAAATAGATGGGTAAGTAATAAAATATCCGGCGGGAAGCCCCTGCCTGAGAACGAGGAATAAAAATCATGGCAAGATCGAATATCCGGGTGCTGGCTCTGGACTTGGACGGCACCCTGACCAATGACGAAAAGATCGTTACCCCCCGCACCCGCGCGGCGCTGGATGCCGCCGCCGCACAGGGCGTGACCATCGTGCTGGCCTCCGGCCGCCCCACGGCGGGCATTCTGCCGCTGGCAAAGGAGCTGGGGCTGGACAAAAAGGGCGGCTGTGTGCTGGCCTACAACGGCGGCAAGATCGTGGACTGCGTGACCGGCGAGGCCCTGTATCAGGTGCAGCTGGGAGCGGAGTTCGTCCCGGAGCTCTGCGAATTTGCCGCCCGGCAGGACGTGGCCATCCTGACCTATAACAGCGAGGGCATCGTGTGTGAGCGGGATCAGGACGTGTGGGCAAACAAGGAGTGCTTTACCACAAAGCTGCCGATGCTCCATGTGGATGATCTTGCCTCCTATGTGGACTATCCGATCTGCAAAATGCTCATCACCCTTGACCCTGCCCGGCGGGATGCTGTCTGTGCCGCCGGAAAGGAGCAGTTTGCGGGCCGGATCGACCTGTACCCCTCCAGCCCCTTCTTCATCGAGGCCGTGCCGCTGGGCGTGGCAAAGGACAGGAGCCTTGCCGCCCTGCTGGAGCGGATGGGCCTGACCCGGGAGAACCTGATGGCCTGCGGCGATGGCCTGAACGACCGCTCCATGATCTCCTATGCCGGGGTGGGCGTTGCCATGCAGAATGCCGAGGATGCCGTCAAGGCTGTGGCCGATTACGTCACCGCCGCCGACAACAACCACGACGGCGTGGCCGAGGCCATCGAAAAATTTATCCTGAACTGAGAGGAACACAAACAACAATGCCACGCAATCTGGTTTTATTTGATCTGGAATGGAACATCGGCTATAAGCCGTATCCCTTTAATTATCATGGCGTGCAGCAGACCTTCCGGGGCGAGATCATCGAGATCGGCGCGGTGAAGATCGACGAGGATGCCAACGTGCTGGATACCTTCTCCATCCATCTGCGGCCCCGCATTTTCCGCACCCTGCAGCACCACATCGCCAAGGTGACGGGCCTGACCCAGGCCGATCTGGACCGGGGCGAGCCCATCGTGCAGGGGCTGCGCCGCTTTATGCAGTGGTGCGGCCCGGATGCCGAGTTTGCCGAGTGGGGCATGGATGACGTGCCGGTGCTCAAGCAGAACCTTTTCCTCTGCAATCTGGACGAGAGCCGCCCCACCCAGTGGTATGATCTGCAGCAGATCTTTCTGCGGGAGCACCCCCGCAAGGAGGGCGAGGGCATGACGCTGGAAAGCGTTGTGACCCGGATGGGCATCCCGATGGAGCGCCCGTTCCACGATGCCCTGTCCGATACCCTTTACACCGCCGATGTCTGCCGCAAGCTTGACCTGCGGGCGGGTCTGGCGGCCTACCCCACCGAGGAGGAATCCCTGCGGGCAAGCCTCTGCCCCGCCCCCGGCGATTACCGGGACTTCCGGGTGTTCCGCGGCTATGTGGAGCAGTCCACCTGGCGCAGCGACCCAAAGATCATCACTGCCAGCTGCCCGGTGTGCGGCGGGAATCTGCAGCCGGACGATATCTGGCTGAAAAAGGGCAACAGCGGCTGGTATACTTTGTCTGTCTGCCCTGCCTGCGCCGGTACCGGCAATGAGGCCGGAAAGGGCGTATTCCAGCGCTATAAGCTGGCCCGGCGGGACGGCCTGCACTGGAGCTTTGCCCGCTGCGTCCAGATCCCGGACGAAGCCGGGCTTGCCCGCTGGGAACGGATGCGCGCCCAGCAGATCGAGCGGATGCAGGCCCGGGCTGAGAAGGCCGCCGCTGAAGCCGACGGAAAAGCATAAAGATCCCCGCCCTGTGCAGGAAACGCCCCCGCAGTCTCGTAGTATAGGTGATATGACAAAAAAAGCTCGTATTTTGTTCACGGGCGTGTCATAGAAACCGGATATACTAAAGAAAAATGAGAGGGAAGGAACACGCGGGATGGAAATGACGATGATAGGCTGGCTCCACCAGCTGGGAACGCTGGAATTCTGGAAGGCCCTGCTGGAAGGCTTTGGCGGCCTTGGCCCCATTGCGCCCGTGATCCTTGCGATGGTGGAATCCTTTTTTCCGCCGCTGCCGCTCATTGCCATTGTGGCGCTGAATGTTGCGGCCCACGGCGGGCTTCTGGGCTTTGTGTACAGCTGGGCCGGGGTGATGCTGGGCGGCACTGTGATGTTCCTGCTCTGGCGGCGTGTCGTCAAGCGTTTTTTCTGGAAATTTGCCCGCCGCTCGGCCAAGCTGCAAAAGGCGGAGCAATGGGTCAGCCGGTTCGACACCGCGTCCCTGTTCATGCTGTCGCTCCTGCCTTTTACGCCCTCGTCCTTTATGCACTTTGCCTTCGGCATCTCTGATTTTGACGAGAAGCGCTACCTTGTCACCATGCTGCTGGGCAAGGGCGTGATGGTGGCCATGATGGCCCTTTTCGGGCAGTCGCTGGTGTCTGCCATGAAGAACCCGTTCTACCTCGTGCTTGCCATCGCCATCTGGGCGGGAATGTACTTTGCCAGCAAGCACTTCTGTAAAAAGCACGAGATCGATTGAATCGGGGCAGGGGGGCTTCTGAAATGCCAGTGCCTGCGTTCTGCTTGACTTCTCCCCCCGGCCCGGCTATAATACAGATGTATCAGGAAAAATGCGTATACCCGGGCAGAGTAGCGCAAAGGTGAGCTGGACAGAGAGAACGGGCCGTTGGCTGGGAGCCTGTTTGCAGCAGCATGTGTGAAGTGCGCCCGGGCAGCACGCCGCGGGAAACCTGCTGGGGAGTATCGCGGCGCGGCAGCCGCCGTTATCGGCTTTGAGCGACAAACAGAAGTGGAACCGCGATTTTGAAAACCGCCTTCGATGTGATATGGGAGATTGTATCACATCGGGGGCTTTTTTACTTCTCTGTTTTCGTAAGTCAGCGAAGCGAGACTGAGAGGTTCTGCTGCGGCTTTTGTTTGCCCTACAAGAAGGAGAGTTCTTATGCAGATTTTCAACACCCTGACCCGCCAGAAGG
>OHFD01000616.1_pt1 | contig 11448 bp, 9 predicted proteins | sample 1567451 | NCBI WGS metagenome assembly OHFD01 (sample SAMEA3879588, study PRJEB24766) | human gut metagenome | biome: human-associated habitat; feature: feces | place: USA | collected 1985/1987 | reverse complement strand
CATCGGTCATCTGGCAGCCGTCCGGGCCGTAGGCCTTGTAGCCGTTGTACTTGGCCGGGTTGTGGGAGGCGGTGACCATGATACCGGCGTTGCAGTTATAGTAACGGGTAGCAAAGCTCAGGGCAGGCACAGGCATCAGGGCATCATAGATGCGCACTTTGATGCCGTTGGCTGCCAGAACGCCTGCGGCGGTCTTGGCAAAGACATCGCTCTTCAGGCGGCTGTCGTAGCTGATCGCCACGGTCTGGGTACCGCCCTGGGTCAGCACCCAGTTTGCCAGACCCTGCGTTGCCTGACGGACAACGTAGATGTTCATGCGGTTGGTACCGGCACCCAGCACGCCGCGCAGACCTGCGGTACCAAACTTCAGCGCCACAGCAAAGCGATCCTTGATCTCATCGTCATTGCCTTCGACCTTTGCCAGCTCCGGCTTCAGGTCTGCATCCTCCAGATCCGCTGCCAGCCAGCGCTTATATTCATCCAGATACATCTTGTACACCTTACCTTTGTTTTGTTTAAAATCTTTTTCCCCGGATCGAAATGGTTTGTATAAACCTACTTATACTATAAACTCTTGCTCCGCTTATGTCAATTGCGTAAAATGGCCGAAGTTTGTGCCCTTAAAACCGACAAATGCCACAAAAAACCGGTTCTTCTGCTATATTTATTGCGTTTTTCGAAGTATCCAGCAGCTGGTAGGGCTGGTGTACATCCTCCAGCACCTCCAGCCACTGCTCCGGCCCCACGCCGTTTTCACACAGGTAGCGCAGCAGCCGCATCACCCGGCCAAAGCTGTCCGCCGGGGCAAGCACCGTGCTGCTGCGCACCTTGCCGCCCTGCTCCCGGCGCAGCTGTGCCAGCACCCCCTGCGGGGTGGATGCGGCGCAGTACACCAGCGTACAGGCGTGTTGCAAGCCCTCCAGTTCTGAATAGGTACGGATATAGCGGCAACATTCCCCATTTGTCATGTTCTCTCGTTCTCCTTTCTGCTGCATTGACAACTTTCCTGTGCTTTACTATAATGATTTTAAACAGAAAAAACTGTCGAAGTATGGCAAATATATCCATTATTTTCCACTTTTGGCATTTTTGACAAATCATGCGCCATGCAGGGAGGGACACCATGTATTCTGTGACCAACAGCTTTGGCCTGAACGGGCTGCGCGGCTTTGCCGTTGCGGTGGAAGCCGATGTTTCCGGCGGGCTGCCCGCGTTTTCCATCGTCGGCCTGCCGGACTCTGCCGTGCGGGAAAGCGCCGACCGGGTGCGCGCCGCCATCAAAAACCTTGGCTTCCGCTTCCCGGACCGGCGCATCACCATCAACCTTGCCCCCGCCGATGTGCGCAAAACCGGCCCGGTATACGACCTGCCGCTGCTTCTGGCGCTGCTGACCGCCAGCGGACAGTTAGAAGAAGTACCTACCGATGCTGCCTTTCTGGGCGAGCTTGCACTGGACGGTAGTCTGCGCCCGGTGTCCGGCGTGCTGCCCATGGCGCTTGCCGCTGCCGAGCACGGCATCCGGGCGCTGTACGTCCCGACAGAGAACGCCGCCGAGGCAGCTGAGGCCTGTGCCGACACCATGACCGTCTATCCCGCCCACACCGCCCGGGAGGTGGTGGAGGCACTGAAGGGCATCCGCCCCCTCTCCCCTGCCGCCGCCATCCCCTTTGACCCGGAGGACGCATGGCAGCAGGTGCCGGATTTTGCGGACGTGATGGGGCAATCGCTGGCGCGGCGCGCCATGGTCATTGCGGCCGCAGGCGGGCACAACGTACTTTTGACCGGCGCACCCGGCACCGGCAAATCCATGCTGGCAAAGCGCCTGCCGGGCATCCTGCCGCCCCTGACCCGGGAGGAGGCGGTGGAGACGACCAAGATCTACTCCATTGCCGGGCAGCTGCCGCAGGGACGCGGGCTGATCTCTGCCCGCCCCTTCCGCAGCCCGCACCACTCGGCCAGCGCTGCCGCCCTTGCCGGCGGCGGAGCGCAGTTCCGCCCGGGCGAGTGCAGTCTGGCCAACTGCGGCGTGCTGTTTTTGGACGAGCTGCCGGAGTTTTCCCGCGAGAGCCTAGAGGTACTGCGCCAGCCGCTGGAGGACGGCCAGATCACCGTGAGCCGCGCCGCCGGCAGTGCCACCTACCCCAGCCACTTCCAGCTGGTAGCCGCCATGAACCCCTGCAAATGCGGCTACTACGGCCACCCCACCCGCGCCTGCACCTGCTCGCCCAGTGCGGTGCGGCAGTACCGCAGCCGGGTGTCCGGCCCGCTTTTGGACCGCATCGACCTGTGCGTGGAGATGGACCCCATCGCCTTTGACGAGCTGCACACCGCTGCCCCCTCCGAGAGCAGCGCGGAGCTGCGCAAACAGGTGCTGGCTGCCCGCGCCATTCAGGCCAAGCGCTACGCTGCGCCGGGCTTTAAGGGAGTGCACTGCAACGCCCAGCTGAACGCCGGACAGGTGCGGCGCATCTGCCGCATGACCCCCGGTGCCGAGCAGCTGCTGCGCAGTTCCTACGATGCACTGGGACTTTCCGCTCGGGCGCATGACCGCATTTTGCGGGTCGCCCGCACCGTGGCTGACCTTGCGGGCAAGACCCTGCTGGACGAGGACTCTCTGCTGGAAGCGCTGCAATACCGGGCACAGGAGAAATTGGACGGATAAGGCAGTCTGCACTCTAAAAATACAACGGAAAGAGGATGGAACACATGAAGCGCGCATACACAAACGGTATTCTTCTGGACGGTACCGAGCAGATGGAACCGGTACAGGGCAAGGTGCTGCTGACCGAAAACGATAAGATCACCGCCATTGCAGATGCGAGTGTAAGCCTTGACGGCTACGAGGTCATCGACCTGCACGGTGGGTATCTGTGCCCGGGACTCATCAACCTGCACGTCCATCTGGCGGGCAACGGCAAACCCAGCGCAAAGCCCCGGGACAATGCGGCGCTGGTACGCAAGATCCTGAGCAACAGGCTGACCCGCGCCATCGCATACCGGCTGGTGTGCAGTTATGCCAAGCTGGAGCTGCTGGGCGGCGTGACCACCGTGCGCACCGTGGGCGGCATTGCGGACTTTGACACCCGCTGCCGGGACGACAGCGCCGCCGAGAAGGTGCTGGCACCCCGGATTCTGGCCGCAAACGAGGGCATCTCGGTGCCGGGCGGGCACATGGCAGGCTCGGTAGCAGTAGCGGCACACAACAATGCCGAAGCGCTGGCACAGCTGAAAAAGGCCAGTGAACAGAAGGTAGACCTTGTCAAACTGATGATCACCGGCGGCGTGCTGGATGCCACCGAAAAGGGCACGCCCGGCGAGATGAAGATGCCGCCGGAGATGATCAAAGCCGTCTGCGATGCAGCCCACAAGCTGGGCTACACTGTTGCCGCTCATACCGAATCTCCTGCGGGCGTGAAGGCTGCGCTGGAAAACGGTGTGGATTCCATTGAGCACGGCGCAAAAATGGACGAGGAGACGGTGCGTCTGTACAAGGAGCGGGGCGCATTTCTGTGCACGACCATCTCCCCCGCACTGCCCTACGCACTGTTTGACACTGCCGTTTCGGGCGCATCGGAAAAAGACCAGTATAACGGAAAGATCGTCTTTGACGGCGTGATTGAAAGCGCCAAGACCGCGCTGGCAAACGGCATCCCGGTGGGCTTGGGCAACGATGTAGGCTGCCCCTACATCACCCAGTATGATTTCTGGCGGGAGTTGTGCTACTTCCACAAATACTGCGGTGTGAGCAACCGTTTTGCCCTCTACACGGCCACCCTGCGCAACGCGCAGCTGGCGGGCATCGGCGATGTGACCGGCTCTATCGCGCCCGGCAAAAGCGCAGACTTTATCGTAACGCGCGAAAACCCGCTGGAGGATCTGCGGGCTTTGCAACATCTGGAACTAGTGGTCTGCCGCGGCCGTGCCGTGAAAAAGCCCTCCCCTAAGCGCAAAAAAGAAGTGGACGCCCTGCTGGATCCGTATCTCGTGTAAGCAACCTGTCCAACATATAAAAACGCGAGTGGCCAAAACGGTCGCTCGCTTTTTTGTTTGCTATCGGTGGTTGCATTTTCTCTTTTCCAGTGCCGCCCGGTGTGGTATACTGGAAACGTAGAGGCAAAAATGGAAAGGAGCAAAGTACAAATGAACATTCGTAAAGCCGAAGAAAAAGACATTCCCAGACTGCTTGCACTGCTGGGACAGGTGCTGCAAATTCATGCAGAGATACGCCCGGATATTTTTATTCCCGGCACCACAAAATACACTGTCTGCGAGTTAGCAGAGCTTTTGAAGCAGGAGGACAAGCCCATCTACGTTGCCGTGAACGAGGAGGATGTGTGCATGGGTTATGCCTTCTGTCAACTAAAGGAGCAGCCTTTTTCCACCAACATGGTGCCCTTCAAGTCACTGTTCATTGATGACCTTTGCGTTGACAAGCAGGCGCGCGGACAGCACATCGGGGAAAGCCTGTTTGAATATGTAAAGCAGCAGGCAAAAGCGCTGGGTTGCTACGAGGTGACCCTGAACGTCTGGGCGGGGAACACTTCGGCAGAGCACTTTTATGAAAAAATGGGCATGAAAACCAAGGAACGGCAGATGGAGTATATTCTGTAACTCGGCTTCCGGGTTTCAGGACAAATAATGCATTCTATATCCCCCGGCGGGCAGCTACAAAACGGCTGCCCGCTTTTTTATCGCAATATAAAATCGCCGCATTGTGGTCAAAGCCAAAGGAATTTTTCTCATTTTTCAGTAGATTCTTCCAGATTCTTTCGGTACTGTGCCGGACTGACACCATACTCTTTCTTGAATACCCGGCTAAAATAGAGTGGGTTATCATACCCTACGATCTCTGCAATTTCTCCAATATTGTATTCGGTGTTCTCCAATAAGCTTTGTGCATTTACCATCCGAAGGGACAGGATGTATTGTGCAGGGCTTATTTTCATGTACAGCTTAAAATTACGGATAAACCAGTTCGTACTGATATGCAGCGATTCTGCGTAATCGTCCACACTGACCTTTGTATTATAATTCTCGTTAAAGTAGGCAGCGGCGGCTTCGATTTCTTCGGGGATGCTTGTAGTTGTTTTCTCGCTTTCCTGCTGTTGCCTGCTTACTAAAAGCAGAATGATGTTGAAGAGAGAAGCAATATAGTCTTCATAGCCATATTCACATTGTTGCAGTTCCCGGATGATCTTTCGGAACAGCATTTTGTAATCCGGCAGTGTGCCGCTGTAAAAAACGTGCTTGTCCAAGGGTATTCCGTGATAGTTCAGGATGTTTTTGACATCGTATCCTGTAAAGTGAATCCAGAACACCTCTGGATGATCTTCTACATAATAAACATACTTCTGGACTTCTTTCGGCTGGTAAAGCACCATGTGTCCAGAAGTCACCACTTCCTCAACACCATCGAACCAGAAGTGTGCTTTACCAGATGCCACATAGAGGATTTGATAGTCTCTGCGACCCTTTGCCCAAAAAGTAGGTAGCTTAGGGCGTTTTTTCAAGCGATAAGTGCCGCAGCTGCCTACGACCAGCGGCTTTGAGTAGTCTTTGAAATCCAAACGGGAGTTGTTCAAATATCCTGAGTTGAAATACATCCCTGCGTCCTCCTCATCTTCAGAGATTTTACAGTGATTTGAGAAATGTTCTATCAAAAAATTACAAACTCTTTGATTTTGTGCATATTTTGTTCCATCTTGTCTATATCTTTTCGTTCCATTAGATTCTATAATATTTTCAGACGAAACGCAAGAGATTTGGGTAACTTGCGTAATGAGAATTCCAGTCTGAAGTGCGCAGCAGATTGGTCGCGCCCACACAAAACAAGCAAGATGGGAGAAAGCACAATGACTGAGAAACGTTATCTAAAGTGGTATAATAAAGTCGGCTATGGTTCAGGCGATATTGCAGGCAACGTGGTGTATGCATTCCTGTCCTCCTTCGTCATGATCTATCTGACCAACACCGTTGGCCTGAACCCCGGTATTGTCGGCACTCTGATTGCAGTTTCCAAACTGCTGGACGGTGTGACGGACATTTTCTTTGGTTCTTTGATTGACAAAACGCATTCTAAGATGGGCAAAGCCCGTCCTTGGATGCTGTACGGCTACATTGGCTGTGCCATTACGCTGGTGGCAATTTTCGCCATCCCGACCAATCTGGGACAGTTTGCACAGTACGCATGGTTCCTGATCGCATATACTCTGCTGAACGCTGTATTCTACACTGCCAACAACATTGCTTACTCTGCACTGACTGCTCTCATCACGAAGAACAGTGCCGAACAGGTCGAGATGGGTTCTTGGCGTTTCATGTTCGCCTTTGCCACCAGCCTGCTCATCCAGTCCATCACGCTGGGTGCTGTTACGGCATTGGGCGGTGGTGCTGCCGGTTGGCGCACTGTTGCAATCATCTACGCCATCATCGGTCTACTTGTCAACACCCTCTCCGTTTTCTCCGTGAAGGAACTGCCGGAAGGCGAATTGGTGGATACCACCGACAAAAAGGAAATCGAGCAGGACGAAAAGTACAATCTAGTTCAGGCCGCAAAGCTGCTTGCTGGTAACAAATATTATATGATGATTTGCGTCACCTACATTTTGCAGCAGATCTACGGTGCCATGATCAGCATGGGCACCTACTATGCAACCTACATCCTTGGCAACCAGAATCTGTTCGGTGTATTCTCTTGGGCAATCAACATTCCTCTGATCATCGCACTGGTGTTCACCCCGACCTTGGTTGCAAAGTGGAATGGAATGTATAAGCTGAATGTAATGAGTTATACTCTGGCAACGATTTCTCGTGCACTGGTTGCTGTAGCCGGTTACATGGGCAGCGGCAATGTGACCTTGATGCTGCTCTTTACTGCAGTCGCAGCTCTTGGTCAGGGTCCTTGGCAGGGCGATATGAACGCTGCGATTGCTGCTTGCTCTGAATATACTTGGCTGACGAAGCATAAGCGCGTGGATGGCACGATGTACTCCTGCACTTCTCTCGGTGTGAAGCTGGGCGGCGGTCTAGGTACTGCCATCACCGGCTGGCTGCTGGCAGCAAGCCATTTCGATAGTGCGCTGGCTGTCCAGCCCGAATCCTGCATCTCGATGCTGAAGATCATGTATCTGGTGATTCCGTTTGCTCTGGATGCCATCATCACCTTCATTCTCTCTCGTATGAAGGTCGAAGAAGCAAATGAAAAACTGCGTGCAGCAGTCTGATAACAAGCCATTATCATTTCTCCTTCATCTGCTGTTCCCCGGAGGAATCCAGCGATTCCTCCGGGGAGGCTGGAGAAACATTATAAAATTATAAAAGGTAAATGAGGAAATACTATGGCTGCATTTGATTTTGCAAAAGTAAAAGACCCCACCTTTTTCAAGGAAAACGTGCTGAATGCTCATGCAAGTTTCCGTACTTACGCTTCCCGCGAAGAATATCGGACAGGCTCCTCTTCTTTGGCGCTGAAGCTGGACGGTATCTGGAAATTCGCCTACGCAAAGAACTACACCAGTGCCATCCCCGGCTTTGAAAAGACAGATTACGATTGCAGCGGCTGGGATGACATTCATGTTCCGGCACACATCCAGATGGAGGGCTACGACATTCCCCAGTACGCGAATGTTCAGTATCCGTGGGATGGCCGTGAAGAAGTACAGCCGGGCGAGATCCCGCAGCGGTTCAATCCGGTGGCAAGCTATGTAAAATACTTCGAGCTGCCGGAATCCATGCAGGGCAAGCCCGTCCACATCGAGTTCGAGGGTGTGGAAAGCGGCATGGCTCTTTGGCTGAACGGGTCTTATGTGGGTTACACCGAGGACAGCTTCTCCGCACACGCATTCGATCTGACTCCCTATCTCCAGCCGGGCGTGAACAAACTTGCTGTGCAGGTGTTCAAGTGGACTTCCTCCAGCTGGTGCGAAGATCAGGACTTCTTCCGCTTCTCCGGCATCTTCCGCAGCGTGTGGCTGTACGCCATCCCCACCGTGCATCTGGAAGATGTATCCGTCAAAACGCTGTTTGCCGGGGATGATTTTACTCATTCCACGCTGGAAGTTGCATTGCAGGTGGAGGGTAAGGGCGCAGCCCGTCTGACCCTGCGCCGCAGTGAACTGGAAGTGTTCTCCGAAAAAATCGCACTGAACGGCGGCTCTGCTCTGTTCAGCCATGCGGTGGAGAACCCCTACCTGTGGAGTGCAGAGGACCCGGTTCTGTATGAACTGGAAATTGAGCTGCTGGACGATGCAGGCCATCCGGCAGAGGTGACCGGGCAGAAAGTCGGTTTCCGCAAGTTCGAGTTGAAGAACAATCGGATGCTGCTCAACGGCAAGCGCATCGTGTTCAAGGGTGCCAACCGTCATGAGTTCAGCTCCATTACGGGTCGTGCTGTGGGCGTACACACCCATGAGGAACTGCTTCGGGATATCATCACCATGAAGCAGAACAACATCAATGCCATCCGTACCAGCCATTACCAGAATCAGGATGCACTGTACGACCTGTGCGACGAGTATGGTCTGTATCTGATCGCAGAGAACAATCTGGAATCCCATGGCACATGGGACATCCATCAGGCGGGCATTCGCGGCATCGAGGGCGTTTTGCCCAATGATAAGCCGGAGTGGAAAGCTGTCTTGTTTGACCGCATGAATTCCACTTACCAGCGTGACAAAAACCATCCTGCTGTTCTGATCTGGTCTCTGGGCAACGAATCGTTTGGCGGTGAGACCCTGCTCCAGATGGCAGAGATGGTCCGCTGCTTTGATGACACCCGTCTGGTGCATTACGAAGGTGTGGTCAATGATCCCCGCTTCCTCGAAACCACCGATATCGAGAGCCATATGTACAGCACGGTCAAGGACATTAAAGAGTATCTGGCACAGGGCGATAAGCGGCCTTATATCGAGTGCGAATATTCTCATGCTATGGGCAACTCCAACGGTGCTTTGCACAAGTACACGGAACTTGCCGACCAGAAGGACTGCGGCTATCAGGGCGGCTTCATCTGGGATTACATCGACCAGTCCATCTGGAAAAAAGACCGCTACGGCAAGTGGTTCCAAGCCTACGGCGGCGACTTCGGTGAGCGTCCTACCGACTATAATTTCAGCGGAAACGGCATTGCCTACGGTGGTGATCGTGCTCCTTCTCCCAAGATGCAGGAGGTCAAGTTCTGCTATCAGAACATCGCCGTTTCCATCGACAACTCTGGCTTTGAAGTCTGGAACAAGAACCTGTTCACCTCTACGGATGCTTTCGACTGCGTTGCACTGCTGCATCGTGATGGAAAGTTGTATCAGCAACAGGAACTGACCAATATTGATGTTGCTCCCGAAGAGCGTTCCAGCTTCCCGCTGCCGTTTATGGTTCCTGCGCTCCCCGGTGAATATGCAGTGACCATCAGCTTCCGTTTGAAGGAGGACACCAGCTGGGCAAAGAAAGGTCATGAAGTCGCCTTTGGACAGGGTGTGATCGCTGTGGTCCGTTCCATTCCCAGCAAGAAGGCCACGCCGTTTACCGTTACGCACGGTACACACAACATCGGTGTCCGTGGTGAGAATTTCGATGTTTTGTTCTCCGATCTGAATGGCGGCCCGACTTCCTACCGCTATGCTGGCAAGGAGATGATTCAGGAGATCCCCCGGCCCAACTTCTGGCGCGCTCCCACCGACAACGACTGCGGCAACAACATGGGCGGCGTTCGCGGTCAGTGGAAGCTGGCAAGTCTGTACGCTACCGTCAAGGGCATCGGCAAGAAGATTCCGTCTGTTCATGGCGGCACCATCCTCCAGAACCCCACCTGCGAGGTGGAAGCCGACAGCGTGGTCGTGACCTATCTCTATAACCTCCAGACCAGCCCCGCAGCAGAGTGCAGTCTGCAGTACCGTGTGTTCGGTGATGGCCGCATCCAGACCACCCTGCACTATGACCCGGTGGAAGGACTTGCAGCAATGCCGGAGTTCGGCGTACTGTTCAAGATCGACGCTGACTACGACACGGTGGAGTGGTACGGAAACGGCCCTGCGGAGACCTACTGGGATCGTCAGCATGGTGCCAAGCTGGGCATTTACCAGAACAAGGTCGCAGACAACATGGCGCAGTACCTTGTGCCGCAGGAGTGCGGTGCAAAGACCGCTGTGCGCTGGGCAAAGGTAGTGGACCGCAAGGGTCGCGGGCTGCTGTTTACCGCAGATGCCGCAAAGCCCATGTTCTTCTCTGCGCTGCCCTACACTCCCCATGAAATGGAGAGTGCCAAGCATCCCTACGAGCTGCCCCCGGTGCATTACACGGTGATTCGTGCCATCGGCGAGCAGATGGGCGTTGGCGGTGATGACAGCTGGGGTGCCAATGTCCACCCGGAGTATATTCCTGATGTGACTAAGCCTGTGGAGTTCACCTTTACGTTCCGTGGCATCTGACCCTCGTTATTAAGACACCTTCGCGTTGAGATAAGGACATCCCTGCATGAGATTCCTATCAAAAGCGAGGGTGTCTTTTTTGGTATCACAAAATCTCAATTCCTGACACCACTATTTATAAGTAGTGCTTCGCTCTATATAAGTAGCGTTGCTATGTCAAAATAGCCATGACAACACCTATAGTCAGCACTTTATACATAGCAGGATTCAATAATTGACGAAAACCTCCTTCTTGCGTCTGACAGGCTGAAGCCGCTTCTATGGCCGCCAACTCAGTAACAGCATATTCCTTTCCTCCCATACGGGTAAACACCTTGAGTGCAGCCTCCCGCTTTCCCGAAAAGGCTAACCAACGAGGACTCTCCGGTAATATAAAACTAAAAACAAAGAACAAGGCGGCCGGGACAGTCATTGCCCAAAACATCCAGCGCCATCCCATCTGTCCGTTCCATGATTCACGGATCATTTCATGAGTAGCTCCTAATGCCACAGGCTCGGCTATCTGCCAATTAACAATCTGAGAAGTCAAGATACCTAACACTACCGTCAATTGATTGATAGATACAAACCGTCCGCGCAGATGCGCCGGAGCTATTTCTGCTATATACATAGGTGACAAACTGGAAGCGATACCGATAGCAAAACCTCCTATCAGACGAAATACATTAAATAAAGTAAAGGAATGGACAGCGTACCAACAGCCGTACAAATAAATAATCCTGCCGCCAGAATCAAAATAGGTTTGCGCCCCAGACGGTCACTCAGTTTGCCGGCACTTAGCGCCCCAAACAAACAGCCAATCAAGGCACTGCTCATAGCCCAACCCTGCATGACGGGATTACCGGCTATACCGAAATATTGTTCATAGAAAGGTTTGGCTCCTCCGATTACGACCCAGTCATATCCAAACAGGAAACCTCCCATAGCGGAAATCAAAGCAATAAGGAATAGATAAAAATTAGATTGTGTTTTCATGGTTATCAACTATTAGTTATTTTTTATAATGCAAAGTAACAAAGATTCAAGG
>OHFD01000612.1_pt1 | contig 11501 bp, 4 predicted proteins | sample 1567451 | NCBI WGS metagenome assembly OHFD01 (sample SAMEA3879588, study PRJEB24766) | human gut metagenome | biome: human-associated habitat; feature: feces | place: USA | collected 1985/1987 | reverse complement strand
AGCACTTGCCTGTAAGAGCTATCTGGAAATTGCAGAAACCTTTTTGAATCGCTTGCAGGCACAGGTCGAAAAAGTCAAAGCATTCCGTGCGGCCCGAAATGTCCCCTATGCCGTTTTAGGCGCGGAAGCTTGCCTTCCTCCATCAGAGGAATCTCTGCAAGGAAAGCTGATCGTTCTCCGCCCCACCAGCCTTGCACCGGAATACCGCACGGCAGACTGTCAACTCGGCTTCGCGCTGAGTGGATTTGGCTGCACACCCAGCGCACGCGGGCGTGCGGTTTACTTCGAGGAATTGTATTCCGGTGAACGATGCCGGTGGGATGCTTCCGACATTCTTGGCGTAGCCAATCCAGAAAAGATACCGGATTGGGCGAAAGAAAAGCTGAGAGAATATGAACAAAAGCGTACTGAGCCGAAAAAAGAACGAGGTGAAGCCAGATGAGTGACCGTGAGCCGGTAGACATCATGGGCGTGTTCGCCTTTCCAAATCCCGACAAAGACAAGCGTGATATTCGCTTTATTGACAGCGCGTATCGCACGCTCTTTACTATCAAAGATGGGGAAAGCATCGTCATTACCCGCTTTGACGGTGAAAAGATGGTTTTGCCCTGTAAGTACATTGACGATTGCCATGTCTGCATCGGTAATTCTGCCTATCATATCTGCGAGTTTGCAGAAATGCAGGAACGTAACGGCAACACCTATGTTCCCAGCGCGCCGAAAATCAGCGACGAGATCTGCACCTATGAAATCTATCAGATCCCCGCAACCGCTGATGTGGACTACTATTTCCGGTCTTACGCGGCGGCAAAGGGAAAACTCCAGAGCGCTGATTATCAGCGTTCATACGCCGGTATGTATGCAAAGGAAAATTCGCTGGAGGATCTGTGGGCAAAGCACAACGGAGACCACCGCCCCTTTGCCCATCGGATGCGTTCCCTGTCTGTAAGCGACATCGTGGTGCTGACGCAAGGTGGAAAGAAAACCGCCTACTACGCAGATACCATCGGTTTCAAGGAGGTCCCGGAGTTTTTAGCACAACAGAGAGTGCAAAAGAAACACAAAGAACGAGGTGAAGCCAGATGAGCTATGACGCACAGAAAGTGACCTATCAGGAGGTCGCGATTTTTGACCGACCGGCCTTGTTTACGGAATGCCGCATTGACCGAACCACCGTGCCGGAGGGCGTATATCGCTACGAGCTGCGCCATGGGGATGAGGATTGGGGTGAGCCGATAGAACTGTCACGGAGTCTCATGGTCAACTTCTATGGCACCGTTCTCACCCGCGAGCCGTTCCAGCTTCCCATTGATGGGTGGATTCCACTGGAGAGCGACAGCCTTTCCTTTCAGGATGGCGGATGCCGTACCGTTGCGGAATTTCAGGAGAAATATCCCGCCAGTGATAAGGATGTCATTGACTTTTACAGCGTCAATGAGCCTGCGCTGCACGCTCTCTATTTCTCTCGCAGCGAGGAGCAGGACAAGTCTGCGGGCTGCGTGGGACATCTCCGGGGTGATTTTGGCAGCGGCAAGCAGTTTTATACAACATGGTGGCCCCACCAGCATGACGCGCTAAACACGCCGGATTTTAAGGCCGATATTGACCGTACCATAAACTGGCTGCGGGAGCAGCCGGACTCCCCGCTGCGGGACTTCGACAGCATGAACCGCTACTGCAACCGGTACGAGCGGATCTGCGCCATCAAGGGCGCATTGCTTCCCTCCTGCGGCTTCATGGTGAAAACCAAACAGTATGTGTATATGCTCCGCTGTACGCCGATCAAAGGTGATTATCAGTTTTACTGTTATTGCTACCGGCGCGAAAATTTTGAAAAGGTATGTGCTGAACAGAGGAAAAATGACCGGTCACACAACAAAAAGAAATCGGAGCCGGAGCGATAAGGAGGTGCCAACTTGCCTACTAAATTTCAGCTTATTACGGAGCTATATGACCAGACTGTGCAGAGCGTCACCGGCAGCTATCAAAGCTGGACGGGCTTTCTCCGCGCGGCCTGCTATAACTACAAATGCCCCTTTGATGATCAAATTCTGATCTACGCCCAGCGCCCGGATGCAACCGCCGTTCTGGAAATGGAACGCTGGAACCGTCAGTTTGGCCGCTGGGTCAATCGTGGGGCCAAGAGCATCGCCGTATTTGGCGATGACGGGCAAAACTGTCTGAAGCTCTACTTCGACGTGTCGGATACCCATGCATCCCGCTTTGCCCGTCCGCTGCCCATCTGGACGATGCACCCGGCCTTTGAGCCGGAGGTCATCGAAACGCTGGAGGCCACCTTCGGCAACCTTGCCGAAAAAGAAAATCTGGCGGACGCCGTGCGCTCTGCCTGCCACAATGCCGTGGCAGATAACATCACAGACTACCTGCAAGACCTGCGGGAGTGTCGGGAGGACAGTCTGCTGGAGGAACTGGATGACCTCAATTTGGAGGCGTTCTACCGGGACGCGCTGGAGGTCAGCGTGGCCTATATGCTGATGACCCGGCTGGGCCTGCGGGCGGACGATTATTTTTCGCCCGATGAGTTTGCCCACGTTTATGAATTCAACACGCCGCCCACCATCAACGCCCTGGGCATCGCCACCAGCGACATCGCGGAGATGGGCCTGCGGGAGATCAGCCGAACGGTCATGCAGGCCCAGCGGGATCAATTTTTTGCAAACCGTGAAAAAAACGGTTATGATGGCCGCACAGAACAACACGAAACACCCCATGAAAGGAGCGAACAGCATGGAGGTCACTTACAGGATGCAGAACGGCTATCAGGTGCCGAACCTGCTGATGCCGCAGATGCCGGAGGTGCATCTGGGCAAGTACGCGGAGCTGCGGAGAGCGTACCTGAAGAAGCACCGCAGAGTGCTTTACACCAACCTCAAGACCAGCGGCAAGCTGACGGAGCATTTGGCGGAGATCGAGCAGACCGCGCGAAAGATGGTGGAGCAGACCGTGACGCAGATGGCGAGAGCCGAGGGCGTGACGGAGGAGCTGAAGGCGACCGATCCCCTGCGCTGGACGGGCCTGATGAACAATCTCCGGCACAGCGCGGAGGAACTGGTGCTGACCGACCTGATCTACGCCTGACAACCCAAGAACCCATAGAGGCAGGAAGTGATGAGCTTCCTGCCTTTGTCGATCACAGCGGAGATTATGTGCTGCTGGATCGCCTGCGCGCTGACTGTGACTATTTTCTCGGAGCTGGCGTGCGGAGTGAAAAGCACCTGTGGGCAGGCAGTGTCTACGCACAGGTCAAAAAAATGCGGGAGCTGTATGACGCCCTCCCGGAAAAACCGGAATGGCTGACCACAGAAGCTATTGATCGCTACGCCGCGCAGATGGCCGCGCCCTATCAGGTCGCAGCCTATCACCATATTGAAAACGGCTTTGACGATAAGCTGGACTATCAGACGCTGGAAGAAGCGGAGGCCGCGGCGCAGGGCTATGTTGCCGGTACGATGGAGGAAGATGGTTTTGCCTATGACGGCGCTGCCGTCTATGATGCCGAAACACACCAGTGCCTCCGCGTCTACGGTGATTACCCGGACGAAAAGGCACAGGAACAGGCAGCAGCCTTTGCGCTGGAGCATGACACCGCACAGCAAAATGCCGCAGAACTGCCCGCCTTTCTGGATATGCACCTCATTGAAGCGAATCTGCTGGATGACGGCGGGCACAAGCACAAGCGGCAGGAAATCTTTGAATACTTTCAGGCGCACAAGAATCTTGCAGAACGGACGGAATTTCTCAAAAACAGCTACAACGATATATGGGTGGAAGTCCTGACCGACGGTGTTCGGACAGGCTACCACGCCGAAAAAGACGGACTTTTGATGTGGGAGGGCAGCTACCTCTCCCGCACCTCAGAGTCCGTTTTTTCATGGTCGGTCATCACCGAAATGACCGAGGGCCTGATCGAGCGCGGCGAGTACAAGATCAAGCTGGGCCTGCAAAATGCCCCAATCGTCGCAGAGCAGCTTGCCCTGTTCGACATGGGCGGCGACGCTCCGGTGTACGAGGCTCCGGCAGATGCGCCCTCCGGCATTCTGGCCCCGGCCCGCACGGTGCCGCAGGAGGTCATTGATCTGGCCCTCTGCACGGGCGGCAACGAACCCAACAGTGCGGAGCGCATCGCAGTGTTCTATATGCGGGAGCGGCCTGAACCGGAAAATATATCATTTCTGCGCCGGGAGTTCGGTAGGGCGAACGGGCGCGGCATTGAATACGAAGGCCGCAAATACGCCGTGTGGTTTCTGGAGGACGGCATCCACCTCGCCCAAGGGGACAGCGTCCGCACCGGGTACAGCAAGACCGTGGTCACATGGGGACTGGCGGCGGGCCGCATTTTGGGGCTGCTACGGGCCGGGATCTATCTCTCCGCGTCCGAGCTGGCGCAGGCCCCGGACAAGGTGCTGCACGAAGCAATGGACGCACTTTTGATGACCGCCCGTGACCTGAACGAAGATGGCCGCGCGCAGGGCCTATTCCCGCAGACGCTGGCCATCCATGACCAGCACAAGGGCTACCCGGAACTGGACGAGGATATGGTGGCGTTCGCAAAGACGGACGGTGGCCTACAAATGTTGGCGCAGGAATACCACGCTTTTCTGTATGCTTATCATGATTATCCATCCATTCTGCGATACCGCCTTTCAGAGTACAACACCCACCGTATCGGCATCATTCTCAACGGTCTGCCATACTCGGAGCGGCACTTTACCGCACAGCCGAACTTTCTTCGGCAATGCAAAATGTTTATCACGCAGGATGAGATTGACCAGTACTTTTTGAATGAAGAGACAGAAAGCCGTCTGGCGGTCTACTCCCATTTCTGCTATCCCCACACGCCGGAGGAGCATCAGAAATTCATCAAGGGCAGCTTTGGTGAGTACAGCGGCGGTGGCCGTGCCGGATACCAGCACACGAAAACATCAAAAGGGCTGGAGTATGAGCGCGACTATAATTTTAAGAAATATGATACCGTCCATCTGACCATCCCCAATGTGGTCAAGGAGTATGAGCACCTGATCGCACAGAAACGATTCCCCGGCGAGGACGCTATCGCCAAAATCCCGGAATATGAGCGTGGGCAGTTGGCTCGAATCGTCTACAACGGTTTTTACAATGCGCCGGACGATGTTCCGCGTCCCTATCCCAAGGGTGCGGATTATTACGATGCGCTTCCCATGATCGAGGAGCAGCTGCAAGATAAGGGCGAGACTGCGGAAATGCTGGCGGCGTTGACCTCCCGGCTGGATGGGACGGACGAGAGTGACCGTTTCTATGATTCCGTCCGCCGCGCAAAGGAGCAGCTTTCCGAATATGTGGACGGCACTTTCAGCCTGTTCAACCACCGGCATGATGCTCCTCAGCAGGAACGCAGCTTTGTGGAGCAGGTCGCAGAGGATGCAGCACGGCTTGCCGCAGAGCAGCCGTCCGCCTATGAGCGGTTCAGCGTGATCGAAACGGACGACGGCTACGCCGTCTGGGACGATATTCGGGACGAAATTTATGTTGACAGCGAGGGCGTCCGTGAGACCTTCCCCAGCGAGTGGCAGGCTGAGGATTATCTGGAGCAGGTCAGAAAGGCGGTCAGCAAAAAGGAAGCGGCGGAATGGCTCTATGTAGAGCGCGCCAAAGACACCGCCGCAGAGCAGCCGGTCGAGCCTGCCACGCAGCCAGCAATCACCGACGCAGAATTTGCGGCACAAAATCTTGTTCCCGGTGAAACGGTATTTGAGATCGACGGCAGGACCTTCCTTGTGGATCGCGTAGATACCGCGCACGGCGTTGTCAACTTTCAAGACATCACCTTTGTCCAAAAGGTCGGCTTTCCCATCTTCCGCACGGAACCGATCTCCTTTGTTCGGAAAATTGTGGAGCAGGCGGACCCCGCTGCGCTGGCCCCGCCGCAGCCGCAGACGGACAAGCCGCCTGCGGCGCTCACCCCGCCGAAAAAGAAAAAGCAGAACGCGCTTGCCTATCCACTGGACGCGGATGGCCGGAACTACCGCATCACCGATGACCACATCGGAGAGGGCGCACCGTTGGAGCGCTTTCAGCGCAATCTGGACGCGATCCGCACCCTGAAGGCCATAGAAGCGGAGAACCGCACCGCCACAGCGGAGGAACAGGCTGTGCTGGCACAGTATGTGGGCTGGGGTGGTCTTGCCGACTTTTTTGATGAAAAAAACGCCCGGTACGGTGAACTGAAAGACCTGCTGACGGACGCCGAATATGCCGCCGCCCGCGAATCTACGTTGACGGCGTTCTTTACGCCGCCTGTGGTCATCCGCGGCATCTATGCCGCCCTGGGGCAGATGGGCTTCACGCAGGGCAACATTTTGGAACCGTCCTGCGGCATTGGTAATTTTCTTGGTATGCTGCCGGAAAGCATGAGCGGCAGCAAGCTGTATGGCGTGGAGCTGGACGATCTCTCCGGCCGCATCGCCCGCCAGCTTTATCAGAAAAGCAGTATTGCGGTGCAGGGCTATGAGAAGACCGTCTTCCTGGATAACTTTTTCGATGTAGCCATCGGCAATGTGCCGTTCGGCCAGTTTCATGTGCCGGACAAACGCTATGACCGGCTGAATTTCCCCATCCACGAGTATTTCATCGCCAAGGCACTGGATCAGGTCAGACCGGGCGGCGTCATCGCCGTTGTGACCTCCAGCTACACCATGGACAAGCGCACCGCCAGCGCGCGAAAATACATCGCGCAGCGAGCGGAGCTGCTGGGGGCCATCCGGCTGCCCAACAATGCATTCAAGGCCGCGGCGGGCACGGAGGTGGTTTCAGACATTCTGTTCCTGCAAAAGCGGGAACGAATGGTAGATATTGAGCCTGAGTGGGTGCATTTGTCGACGGACAGCAACGGCATCCAGATGAACAGCTACTTCATCGACCACCCCGACATGGTGCTGGGCGAGATGAAGATGGTGTCCGGGCCGTTCGGCCCCACGCCTACCTGCGAGCCGTACCCGGAGCAGCCGTTGGAAGCACTGCTGGCGGAGGCCGTTCAAAATATTCACGGCGAGATCACCGCCTATGACCGGGAGGAAGAACTGGATGGAGAGGATCATTCCATTGAGGCCGATCCTGCCGTCCGCAACTTCTCCTATACACTGGTGAACGGTCAGATCTATTATCGGGAAAACAGCCGCATGAACCCGGTGGAGGTATCCAAGACGGCAGAGAGCAGAATCCGCGGCATGATCGAGCTGCGGGACTGTGTGCGGACGCTGTTGGAATACCAGACCGAGGACTATCCCGATGAAGAAATACAAGCGCAGCAAGCCAAGCTGAATACCCTCTACGATGCCTTCACCCGGAAATATGGACTCATTAATTCCCGCGGTAACGCCATCGCGTTTGATCAGGACAGCTCTTACTTCCTGCTGTGTTCACTGGAAATTCTGGACGAGGATCGGAACCTGAAACGGAAGGCGGACCTGTTCACCAAGCGCACCATCCGCAGCCACAAACCCGCTGAAAAGGTAGACACGGCGGTGGAGGCGCTGGCGCTGTCCATTGGCGAAAAGGCTCATGTGGATATGGACTATATGGGCAGGCTCACCGGCAAGGACGAGGAAACGCTGTTTTCTGACCTCAAGGGCGTGATTTTTTTGAACCCCGCTTACACCGGCGAAAACGATGGGCGTGAGAAATACCTGCCTGCGGACGAGTATCTTTCCGGCAATGTGCGTCAGAAATTGGCGGTTGCCCAAGGCAAGGCGGAGCAGAACCCGCAGTATCAGATCAACGCTGATGCGCTCGCGCAGGTGCAGCCCACCGACCTCACCGCCAGCGAGATCTCCGTCCGGCTGGGCGCGACATGGCTGGACACCGAATATGTCCGCCGGTTTATCTTTGAAACGCTGGGGACGCCCCGCAGCGCGCAATGGAGCATGAAGGTCCACTATTCCGGCATCACTGGCGAGTGGCGTATTGAGGGCAAGAGCAAGGATCGCGGCAATGTCAAGGCCATCAGTACCTACGGCACCAAGCGCATCAACGCCTATGAGATCATCGAAACGACACTTAACCTGAAGGATGTCCGCATTTTTGATTACCAATACGATGAAGAAGGGCGCAGAATTGCCGTTCTGAATAAGAAAGAGACGGCCATCGCCCAGAGCAAGCAGGAACTCATTAAAGACGCCTTTGCCGAGTGGATCTGGAAAGACCCGGACCGGCGCGAGGCTATCTGTAAGACCTACAATATCCTGTTCAATTCCAACCGTCCCCGTGAGTATGATGGCAGTCACATCAATTTCAGCGGTATGAACCCGGAGATCACGCTCCGCAAGCACCAGGTCAACGCCATCGCCCACATTCTCTACGGTGGAAATACTTTGCTGGCTCATGTAGTGGGCGCCGGTAAGACATTTGAAATGGTCGCGGCGGCGATGGAGTCAAAGCGGCTGGGCCTGTGCCAGAAATCTCTTTTTGTGGTGCCCAACCACCTGACAGAGCAGTGGGCCACTGAGTTTTTGCAGCTCTATCCGGCAGCGAACATCCTTGTCGCTACCCGTAAGGATTTTGAAACCAAAAACCGCAAGAAATTCTGTGGACGGATCGCCACCGGCGACTACGACGCCGTTATTATCGGGCATTCGCAGTTCGAGAAGATCCCTATGAGCGTAGAGCGCCAGCGAGCCATTCTGAAGCGTCAAATCGACGAAATTATGATGGGCATTTCCGAAGCCAAACGAGAAAAAGCGGAGAAGTTCACGATCAAACAGATGGAGAAAACCAAGAAGGGCCTGCAAGCCAAGATCGACAAGCTGAACGACCAGAGCCGCAAGGACGATGTGGTCACCTTTGAGGAATTGGGTGTTGACCGTATCTTCATTGATGAGAGCCATTATTTCAAAAATCTCTTTCTCTACACGAAAATGCGGAATGTGGGCGGTATTGCCCAGACCGAGGCGCAGAAAAGCTCAGACCTCTTTATGAAGTGCCGCTACCTCGATGAGATCACCGGAGGGCGCGGCATTGTCTTTGCCACCGGCACCCCCATTTCCAACAGCATGGTGGAGCTTTACACCATCCAGCGTTACTTGCAGATGTCGGCGCTGGAGGAACAGGGCTTACAGCACTTCGATAGCTGGGCGGCGAACTACGGCGAGACTGTCACCGCCATCGAGCTGTCCCCGGAGGGCACTGGCTACCGGGCCAAGACGCGGTTTGCCAAGTTTTATAACCTGCCTGAGTTGATGTCCGTTTTCAAAAATGTGGCGGACATTCAGACGGCGGATATGCTCAAGCTCCCCGTGCCGGAGGCACATTACCACAACATCGCCTTGAAGCCATCGGAGTATCAGAAAGAGATCGTGGCGTCGCTGGCGGAGCGTGCTGAAAAAGTCCGCAACCGCGAGGTGGACAGCAGCGTGGACAATATGCTGCTCATCACCAACGATGGCCGCAAGCTGGCGCTGGATCAGCGGCTGGTCAACCCAATGCTCCCCAGTGACCCCAACAGCAAAGCCGCCAAGTGCGCCGAAAATGTGTTTGAGATCTGGCAGCGCACCGCTGACAAGCGTTCCACCCAAATGATTTTCTGCGACCTGTCCACCCCAAAGGATGACGGCACCTTCAGCGTTTATGATGATATTCGCGCGAAATTGCTGGAATTGGGCGTTCCCGAAAACGAAATCGCCTTCATCCACAACGCCAAGAGCGAGGTGCAGAAGAAAGATCTGTTCGGCAAAGTGCGGAGCGGTCAGGTGCGTATCCTGCTGGGCAGCACCCAGCGCATGGGCGCCGGCACCAACTGCCAGCAAAAGCTCATCGCTTTGCACCATCTGGATTGTCCGTGGCGTCCGTCCGACCTTCAGCAGCGGGAGGGGCGCATTATCCGGCAGGGCAACGAAAACCCGGAGGTAGACATTTACAGCTATGTCACCGAGGGCACCTTCGACGCCTATCTTTACCAGCTTGTGGAGAGCAAGCAGAAATTTATATCGCAAATCATGACCAGCAAATCGCCTGTCCGCTCCGCCGAAGATGTGGATGAGCAGGCGCTTTCTTATGCCGAGATCAAGGCGCTGGCCAGCGGCAACCCCATGATTAAAGAAAAAATGGACTTGGACATTGAGGTGTCCAAGCTGAAGCTGCTGAAAGCCAACCATCTTTCTCAGAAATACGCGCTGGAGGACGCCATCAGCAAGGGTTTTCCGAAACAAATCGCGGAAACGCAGGCACGGATCGCCGGTTATGGCGCGGATATTGCCACGGTCAAGGAGAATACCCATCCCAATGGGGACGGCTTCTCTCCGCTTACGCTGGCGGGCGTCACCCATGCCGACAAGAAAGAGGCGGGTGCGGCGCTGCTGACCATGTGCCAAACGATGCTCTCCCCGGAGGCGACACAGGTAGGCAGCTATCGCGGCCTGACGCTGGAGCTGGCGTTCGATACCTTCGCACGGGAATACCGCCTGACCATGATCGGGCAGCTCCGCCACACGGTCACGCTGGGAACCGATGTGTTCGGCAATTTGCAGCGCATGGACAATGCGCTGGAGGGCCTGCCCATCAAGGAGCAGACTTGCCGGGAGCAGCTTTTCAACCTGCAAACGCAGTTGGAAACCGCAAAGGCAGAGGTACAAAAGCCGTTCCCCCGCGAGGCAGAGCTGAACACCAAAACGGCACGGCTGGAGGAATTGAACACGCTGCTGAATTTAGACCACAAGGAGCCGGAGATCGTAGACACCGAGCCGGACGAGGATCAAAGACCGCCGGAGCGCCGCAGACCGCAGCTGGAGCGGTAAAACCAATAGAAAACGGAGGAAATTATGGGTTATCAGGAAAGTTGGTTCTATATCGAGCCGCAGCATAAATTCAAGAAATTGATCCAGGCATACGAAAAGGCGGAGCAGTCCGGCTACTATGAGGTAGCCGGTGCGGAACCACATTCCGTTATTGTTTTGAAGCAGCCCTTTGGAGATATTCCCGCGGGAAAGAAGCTGCTTTGGGTGTGCGGTGACCGCGGATTCCACTGTGCCGCAGGGGTATTCGGCGGGGAGCTGAAATGCTCCGGCAGGCTTCGCGTCATTCCGGTGGAGGCGGTGCTGGACTGCACCGATGATCCCCGCATGGAGGGGCTGGACTTTGACAGTCCGGCCCCCAGCGAAAACGCCTATATGAAACGATACAGCGTCGCCAATTATGCCCACCGGATGCGGGCGGGGCTGGCGAGATAATTTTTGAAATGGAGGATCATTTACAATGAAACAGTTGGAAAGAAAGCAGGAAAAAGAACGGTTAGAACGCCAGATACATCAGCAGATGCTAAAAGAGCAGGAAAGCCTCATGAAAGAATTACGCACGATGCTGCCCGAAGCAGCAGCTTCCTTTTCTTCGGAGCGTATCGTTTGCCTTTGTCATGTTGTTGACCTGTGGGCCTGCATTGTGGCCCTGTTTGAAGCACCAACTCCGCTTTCCATTAGCAAGCTGAGACGGCTGGCAGACTCGGATATGCCATTGAT
>OHFD01000606.1_pt1 | contig 11638 bp, 9 predicted proteins | sample 1567451 | NCBI WGS metagenome assembly OHFD01 (sample SAMEA3879588, study PRJEB24766) | human gut metagenome | biome: human-associated habitat; feature: feces | place: USA | collected 1985/1987 | reverse complement strand
TGAATGGATATGACATTTTGACACGGTTAAATCAGGAGGCACAAAAATGAGAGCGGTTGATTTGATTAACAAACTGCGTGAAGCAGAAGAACGTATGGAGGCAGCCCAAGCAAGAGTGACGGTTAGCAAGAGCATTGCGGAGAAAACGACGGCAACTTTAAGTGGTGAACGCGGGAATGGCAATGGGCATGTATCGGCCCATGAAGATGCCATCATTCGCCTCATGGAAGCCGAAGCGCTGTATGAGCAGAGTGCGCTCGCGTACAATCAGATGGTTGATGAAATCATGAAGCTGCTCCAATGTATAGGAGATACAGAAAAAAGGAACGTTGCTGTTGCGGTTATTATTAACAAGCAAAGGTATAAGACGGTCGCAAAGCAGTATCATTTGGGATTGAGCAGTGTCTATCGCCTTTTCAATGAAACTTTGCTTATGCTGGATAAGATGCTGCTTCAAAAAGTTGAGAAGGAATGAGAAGGTTTGAGAAGCTTTGAGAAGGTTTGAGAAAGTTTGAGAAAAAAAGTTGTGCTATAATATAAGCTGTCAAAGGTGGAGGAAAGCATCGACGGAAAATCGTCGGTGCTTTTCTTTATCAAGGCAAATGAAAGGAGGCGGGGCAAATCATCCCCACGGTGCTTGCAACTGTAAATCAGAAAGGAGGGGTAGCGAAAACGACCAGCTGCATCAACATAGGGGCAGCGATGGCACGGGAAGGAAAAAAGGTGCTGCTGGTGGACACTGACCCGCAGGCCAGCATGACCATCAGCCTCGGCAATCAGCAGCCGGATCAGCTTGCGCCCACAATCGCAGACCTGATGACCAAGGTCATGAACGACATCCCGATTGCGCCGGGCGAAGGCATACTGCATCATCCGGAGGGAATTGACCTGCTGCCTGCTAACATCGCGCTGGCGGGAACGGAGGTGTCGCTGGTGAATGCAATGAGCCGCGAAACCATCTTGAAGCAGGTGCTTGCCCGCAATCGGCAGGACTACGACTGCATCATCATCGACTGTATGCCGTCGCTGGGGATGCTGACCATCAATGCGCTGGCGGCGGCAGACCGTGTAATCATCCCGGTGCAGGCGCATTACCTGTCCGCCAAGGGGCTGGAACAGCTGCTGCAAACCATTGCAAAGGTACACAGGCAAATGAATCCTAAGCTGAAAATCGACGGCATCCTCATGACGATGGTGGATGGGCGCACGAACAACGCCAAGGAAATCACGACGCTGATTCGGGAGACTTACGGCGGCAAAATCAAAGTGTTCGAGACGGCGATTCCGCATTCCGTCCGCGCGGCAGAAGCGAGCCCGACCGGGAAGAGTATTTTCGAGTACGACCCCGGCGGCAAGGTGGCGCAGGCGTATCGTGCGCTCACGAAGGAGGTGCTTCAGCTTGAAAAGCAGCGGCAGAAAGCCAAGTCTGACCTCCTACGATGACATTTTCTCCACGGAAGCCTCACGCCAGCAGGAGCAGATTCAGCGCCTTGCGCTAAGCAAACTGCACCCCTTCAAAGATCATCCATTCCGCGTACTGGACGATGACCGGATGATGGAAACGGTGGAGAGCGTGAAGGAATATGGGGTGCTGGTGCCGATTATCGCCCGACCGATGCCGGATGGCGGGTATGAAATTGTGTCCGGGCATCGGCGGAAGCGCGCCTGTGAGCTGGCAGGGATGAATGAGATTCCTGCTATTGTCCGCGATTTGGACGATGATGAAGCTGTCATCATCATGGTGGACAGCAATTTGCAGCGCGAGAACATTCTGCCCAGCGAACGTGCAAAGGCGTATCAAATGAAGCTGGAAGCCATAAAGCATCAGGGCGAACGGCGTGACTTAACTTCCCGACAACTTGTCGGGAAGTTGGAAGCGGCGGATTTGATTGGGCAGGATACCGGCGAAAGCGGAAGGCAAATCCAACGTATTTTGCGCCTGAACAACCTTGAACCGCCGCTCATTGATAAGGTAGACGCTGGCAAACTCGCCTTTACCCCCGCCGTGGAACTTTCGTACTTGAAGCCGGAAGAACAGCAGTGGCTGGACACCGCCTTGGAAAACACGCAGCAGACACCGTCCCTCTCGCAAGCCCAGCGCATGAAGCGCGAAAGCAAACAGGGCACGCTGTCGGAACAGGGCATCATGGAAATCATGACGGAGAACAAGCAAACGGTTCCTGCCAAGGGGTCTGTCGTGCTGCCGCAGGAAAAGCTGACCAAGTATTTCCCTCGTTCCTACACGACGGAGCAGATGGAAAAGGTAATTTTCAAGCTGCTGGATTACTGGGTTCGGAAGCGGCAAATGTCGCAGGAGCGATAAAGACGCATGAAACGAAAACTGGATATTCTGCTGATGGTCATGTTTCTGTTCGGAAGCATGATTTTTCTTTGCCCAATTTTCGGGCAGATAAAGGAGGTCGAAGAAGATGACCGTGTATACACGCGCATGTCCGCAGAGGTTAAGCCCCCTCAACAGGCTTCGGGACTGGTGGAGGATGCGCCATCCCCCGCGGCAGCCGCCGTGCAGACCGTGCTGCCTCTGCTGCTGGAAGTGCCGCAGGCAGAGAAAACCGCTGTGCCCGCTGCCGCGCCGCCCTCCGCACACCCGGCTGCTTCCGACACTGCCGCGCCAGCACAGGCAGAGCGGACAGCAAATCCCCGCAGTGTCGATGTAGAAGCCTGCGTTGCGCAGAATCCGGATTTTGCCGCATGGCTCACCATTCCGGGTACGCCGGTGGATTATCCGGTTGTGCGGTCGAACAGGACGGACTACTACCTGACGCACCTGTTCAGCGGCGAAAACAGCAAGCTGGGATGCCTGTTTTCGCTGCCGTCGGCGGATTATCAGACACCGAGCAGGAACATTGCCATCTACGGGCATCACCTGAGCCATAGCGACGCGATGTTCAGCAGCCTTGTGCAATACAAGGATTTGGGCTACTGCGCCGCGCACAGCATCATTCAGCTGGACACGATTTACGGCGAACGCACCTATCGGATTTTCGCCGTCGTCAACATGCAGGTTGGTGACTGGGATGCAGCGACGGCTGATTTTGCCAGCGGACAGGCGTTTCAAGCGTATGTAGACCGCGCACGAGCCAAGGCACTGTACGATTCAGGCGCGGCAGTCGGTGCGGATGACCACATTCTGACCCTGATTACCTGCGACCGCAGTGCGGGCGGTGCAAGCGGCCGTCTGATTGTGCTGGCGGTTCAAGAATAGGAGAAGCAAATGAAATTGAAATCCAATTTGAAACGATTTGCATCATTGATGCTGTCTGCGGCGCTGGTGCTGACCTGCATTCCGCTCTGTGCGGCAGCAGAAGAAGCAGCCACACCCTCGGACATCACGGGAACGGAAGTCATTGTGCTTCCGGCAGAAGAACAGGCGCTTCCACCCGTGGAGGAAGCGCCTGACGAATCCGCATCCGATGCGCCGGATGAGCCGTCCCATGACGAAATGCTCCCCAATTCGGAGGAGGAAAGTTCGTCGGACGACCGTCATCCTTTGCAGGCGGCGATTGAAGAACATGGGTATGTCTACGTCCGGACGGTGCGGGCAGTCAGCGTGTACGCCAGCGCAGAATCGCAGGAGCGCATTGTTTATGCCGCGGCTGATGATGCGTCCATTCTGCTGGCGACGGCGTTTTTCAGCGGTCATCAAGCCGTGCAGGTCTGGTTTCTGGATGCGGAGCAGCAGACCATCTGCGGCTTTGTACCGGCAGCGTCGCTGGATACCCGCTATTTGACGGATGCGGATGTGTCGGGCATCGCCGACGTGCCATCCTGCGACGGAATGACTGCCTTCGGTCAAAAGCGATTGTTCGTGGTCAATGGCAGCCGCCCGGAAGAAGCATCCGATGAAGAAGAAACGCCCGCGGATGCACCTTCGCAGGACGTGTTGAATCAAGAGCCGAATCTGCCCGAAGCGGATGAAAGCGGCGCTTCGGAGCAGCCGGATGCCGCAGAATCGCCGGATGCTTCGGTACATCCAGAAATCAGCAGCGCGGAAGAAATCGACGAAACGGTGCCACCTGTAAGTCTCGGCGATTTTATCAGCGTCAGTACGGACACGCGCGTCTTTTCTGCGGTGGATGATGATGCGTCCGAAGCGTATTTTTCCAGCGAGTATCAGGGCAATTTCGTCAAAGCAGCTGCGGTGAAGGTAGTAGATACTGCGGAAGATGCTTCGGGGATGGCATGGTATCAGGTGCACTTCCTGTACGGCGATTCTTTCCCCAGCGGCAAGATGAAGTGGACGGCTGACGAAACGGTGTGGGTGATGGCAGCGGAAACCGGCGAAACGGATGCGGATGCTTGCACGGTAACGGACTTCGCGTATCCCAAAGAAATGCTGCGCCTGCTCCGGGAAATGCAAACGTATACCGCAGAAACGGATGGATTCAGCCTGAAGAATATTCATGGCAAAATCGGCAGCTTTCAGGCGGGACAGTCGGGGCTGCAAGGAAGTTCCGGCAGGGACGCGGCATATCCCCAGCTGGCGAAATCGGCATCGCACGGCACGATTTATGCGACACCGCACTATCTGGAAACCTTCCCCGTGTATTGCCTTGAGCATACGCTTTCCGGCCCCGGCGAAGGGTCGTGCGCGAACAAAACAGAAACCGGCCCGTATGTGCTGCTGGATATGGAGACGTTCGTGAACACCGCAGAAGGCGGCGGCGTGAACGGGGTGCGCTTCAAGGCGCAGACCATGCACGCCATCGGCTGGATGCTTCGGCACACCTACCCGTTTATGGTGCTGGATCGCAGCGATGCAAACAACGAAGTGTGGAGTCGTGTCGCGGGTCAGTTTGCCATCCGCGAGGTGATTAAGCAGCTGGAAGGCGCGCAGTACGTCCGCAGTTATTGGGACATGGATAATTTCTACGCCTTCTCCGGCGGCGCACCGGAAGTGTACTTGACCTATGCCCGCTGGCTGGCGAAAAACGCGATTGCGCACGCGAAAATCACCGGGAAAATCACCGTCAGCGGTCAGCGCATCCAAGCGTCAGACGGCGGCTATATCGGTACGGTTACGCTGACGACGGATGCGGATTTGATTCGGATTTCCAAGGCAGCGGGCAGTATCACGGGGAACAGCGGCGGTTCGGATGAAGCGTACTACTATGTCAAGAGCGGCGATACCATCCGGATTTTGTCGGACAAAAGCAGCTTCTCCGTTTACATGGAATCAATCGCGTCCAGCGCGGAAGAAGCAGGCTTTCTGGTCGGAATCCCCAGCGCCTCCATCCAGAAAGTGCTCGTCCCGATAGAGGGAACGCCATACCCGCTGCAATCCGCCGTTGTCACGTTTGAACTGCTGTATGGCACGGTGTTTGTGACCAAGCAGTCCATGGACGGCATTTTGCTGCAAGGCGCGGTGTTTGAGCTGCTGGATGAATCCGGCGCGGTGCTGGCAGAAGCAGTGACGGATGCGCAGGGGCGTGCCGTTTTTTCCGGGATTGCACCGGGACGCTATCAGGTTCGCGAGAAAACCGCACCGCAGGGGTATCGGCTGTCGGTTGTCTCGGCGCAGGAAATCATGGTGACGGCGGGGGCAGACACGGCGTGCATGTTCATCAACGAGCGCATGATGGGTATCATCCGGGTCATCAAGACGGACAGCATGACGGGAAAACCGCTGCCCGGTGTCACGTTCACGGTGACGAGATTGACCGCGCCCGCATCGGATGATGCTTCCGATGTTGGTAAAGTCGTTGCAACGATTACGACGAATGCGGATGGCATCGCACAGACCGAAGCGCTTCCGTGGGGAGAATATCGAATTGCGGAAACCAATGCGCTGGACGGCTATGTGGATACGGACTTTGTGACCATCGTTCAAATCAAATAACAGGAGGAAGAAAAATGAAGCGGATGAAGCAATGGATGCACTGGGTGCTTGCGCTGGTGCTGCTGGTGATGAGCCTGTCTGTTCCGGCAGCAGCGGCGGAAACCATCACGGTGAATGTAACCAACACGCCCGTGCGCGGCAGCGTGGCGCTGGAAAAGACCGGCTTGCAGCTGGTGCGCTTTACGGACGAGCAGGACGAATGGGGCAATACCGTCATGAAGCCTGTTTATCAGCAGGGGTATTTGAAGGGCGCTGTGTTTGAGCTCCGTGCTGCAGCGGATGTTGTCGGCAAGGAAGGGTCGGTTTTCTACAAGCAGGGGGAACTGGTGGAAACACTGACCACCAGTGCAGACGGCGCGGTGAACTCAAAACTGCTGCCGCTGGGCAGCTACTGCTTGCAGGAAGTTTCCGCCCCGGACGGCTATCTGCTGGATGATACCCCGTATCCCTTCACGCTGACGGCGGCAGGCAAGCAGACGGCAGTGGTGGAAGTGAAAGTGTCCGCGGTCAACACCTATCTGCCGATTCGGGTGACGCTGCACAAACAGCAGGAAGCAATTCGAGTGGATGAAACGGCGGACGGCATGATTCGCTCGTCCATCGAGACAGTTCCCGGCGAAGGCTGCGTGTTCGGCTTGTTCAATGCAGGGGTGATTGCCTACGGCGACAGCCAGAAGCTGCCTGCCCATACGCTGATGGCGACTGGCATCACGGATGCCAAGGGCAATTTGACATTCTCCGGCATGTATCCGCATGGCGCATATTATGTCAAAGAACTGTCCGCGCCGGATGGCTGGCTGTTGAATACCGAACAGTACCCGGTGCTGCTGACACCCGAAAACATGGATGAAGCGGAGGAGGCAATCGCAATCACGCTGGATGCGCCTATCCTGAATCGCCTGATTTACACGCCGGTGACGATTACCAAGCGGGACATTACCGGCAAGGAAACGCTGCCCGGTGCGCTGATTGAAGTGTACGATGCGCAGGGCAGCACCATTTACCGCGCGTATACGGATGAAAACGGTCAGCTGCCGGATATTCCGCTTGTTCCCGGCTCGTATACGTTCAAGGAAACTTATGCGCCGGAGGGGTATGCGCTGAATGTGGCGGTAAAAACCTTCACGGTAACAAGCGAAGGAAAAATCATCGGGGAAACCGAAATCCGGGATGAAATCAACAAGATTCAGCTGAAAAAGGTCAAGGAGAACGGCGAGCCGCTGCCCGGCGCTGTGTTCGGCATTTACGATGCCAGCAACACACTCGTGCAGCAGCAGACTTCCGATGCCAGCGGTCATCTGACCTTCTCGAAGCTGGGGTATGGCACTTATACCATCCGGGAAATTCAAGCGCCTTACGGCTATCATCCGTCCACCGGCGAATGGCAGGTGACGATTGACGGAACTTATCAGAACCCTGTGCAGATTCTGACGACGGTGGTCAATGAGGATGCGCCCGGCTGGATTCGGGTCATCAAAACGGATGCGCTGGACGGTCATCCCATTGCGGGTGTGCGCTTTGACCATCTACGCCTTGAATGAGGATGGCAGCACGGGCGACTTGGTGTCCACCATGCTGACGAACGATGACGGCGTGGCAATGTCCGAAAGTCTGCTGGTCGGCGACTACATGGTCAAGGAGCATGAAGCGCCCGTCGGCTATGTGAACAGCCTGTGGAGCGAAAAAGTGACCGTCGTCATGGACGAAACCGTGGAGCGCAGCGTGACGAATATCCCCATGCAGGGGCAGGTTCGCATTGTTAAGACGGACGCGGAAACGGGCGGCGGTCTGGCTGGCGCAGTCTTTACGGTCATCCGCGTGAGCGGCTTGCCTTCGCATGGCAAGGAAGGGTGCGGCGAGGTTGTGGCGGTCATCACCACGGATGCGGAAGGGGTGGCAGTCACGCCTGTGCTGACGTGGGGCATCTACGAAATCCGCGAAACCACCGTGCCGGACGGGTATCTGGACAGCGGCTGTGTCGTTACCGTTTCGATTCCCGGCAATGCTGACTGACAAGAAAAACGGGAGGCATCCATGAACACAAAACGAAACATCCTGCCCATGCTGCTGGCGGCATTGCTGCTCTTCTGTCTGCCGATGGCATCGCTGGCGGAGGACGTACCCATTCAGAACGTCAGCATCCGCAATACGCCTATCAAGGGGCAGATTCTGCTGGAAAAGACCGGGCAGATGCAGACGACGGGTGAACAAGGGTATTTGAAAGGCGCGGTATTTGAAATTCGGGCGGCGGAGGACATTGTCGGGCAAGACGGCACACAGTGGTATTCATGCGGCGAGCTGGTCGCCACGATGACCACCAGCGGCGAAGGCGTGGAGAAAAGTCCGCTGCTGCCGCTGGGAAAATACACGGTCAAGGAAATCAGCGCTCCGTCCGGGTATGTGCTGGATTTGACGACGTACACCGTAGAAATTCAGGCGTCGGATCAGGAAACGCCGATTGTTTCCGCTACGGTTTCTTCAATCAATTATCCCGCCGAAATTCTGCTTCAAAAGACCGATGCGGATGGAAAGGCACTGGCAGGGGCGCAGTTCGTGCTGCTGGATGCGGATGGATGCGAAACGGCATCGGCTGTTTCGGATGCAGACGGGCTGGTGCGCTTCCGCTTCGTTCCGCAGGGGCAGTACACCATTTGTGAAACGTCCGCGCCGGATGGGTATCTGCTGAACCGCAGCGCAATTTCGGTGACGGTAACGCCGAACTGGACGAATGCGGAAGAACCGATAGCGACGGCGGTGAATCAGCAGAAGAAAATCCTGTTTATCAAGGTGGATACAGCCGGAACGCCGATGGCAGGCATTCTCTTCAAGCTCATCAACGCGGAAACGGGCGCTGTGGCAGAAATGGCTGTCAGCGACGAAAACGGTGCGTTTGCCTTTACAGCATTTGATTATGGCGTGTGGACTGTCCATGAAGCGGCTGCCCCCAGCGGTTACAGCCGCATGGCGGACTATCGCTTCCAAGTGGATGACAGCTGGTCGGGAACAGCGCCGGTGCTGCTGGTAAACATTCCTGATTCTTATGCGTTCATCAAAGTCGATGCTGATGGCAAACCGCTGCAAGGCGTGAAATTTGCCCTGCGGGATGCGGACGGCAATCTCCTGCAAACGCTGGAATCCGATGAGAACGGCATTGTCCGCGCCGAGCACTTGCAGCCCGGCACTTATTATTTGCAGGAAACAGAAACGCTGAAAGGATACACCCTGAGCGGCGATGTCCGGAAGCTGGTCATTGACGAGCACTACAAGATTCCCGAAGAAATGCCGCAGTGGGTCAACTACACGACGATTCAGACCGGCGTGCAGCTGGCGGCATCGGGGGTGATGCTTATCGGCATTGCCCTGATGCTGATAAGCGGCACCATGCTGCTGATGCGCAGACGGCGAAAGGCGTAAGCGGATGGTGTATCATCAAAAGCTGTTCCTGCGCCGCTTGGAAGTCCCGCCTTGGGCGGCGCGCTGCACTTTTTCATGACGGAGGCTTCCAATGCAGGAAGAAATCGAAAACAAAACGCTCTCCCTCATCATCAATACCAGCAAATTCACTGAAAGGACATTGGCGACGGCGTTCGCGAAAGCGCTGAAACTCGGCTGGAATAAAGCCAAGGAGCATTATCAAGCGAAACCGCAGGGCAGGCAGAGCGTGAAGCAGCTCATCGGGCAGAATCAGGGCGTTGAGCAGACTGCACTGGCTGACCGGCAGGAGGTGAAGGCGTTTGAACGATACGCCCGCCAATATGGGGTGGATTATGCCATCCATAAGGGTACTTCCGACAGCGGAAAAACGCGCTATCTGGTGTTCTTCAAAGCTCGCGACCGTGCAGCCATTGATCAGGCAATGCGCGCGTATGCAATGGATTTTCTGGCGAAGCGGAAGGCGCAGCGGAATGTTCAGCCTCAGCTGGATACGGCATCCCCCAGCAAACAGAAGGAGCGCAGCAGGCAGAAAGGGCGGGAAAGATGAACACTGCCGCATGGGAAAAACGTCTGCTGCTGCATCTGCCCTACGGGGTTATTGGACTTGCCGCGGCGAAGCTGAGTGAAGCATGGCGGCTGTCAGCCGGGACGGATTTTTCCGCGAAATTCCTGCACCTGCGGGATGGCGTGGCAATGGCGTTCCGAAACGGACTGTCCGGCTTTGTGCCCCTTGACCTGCTGATTGGGTTTCTGTGCGGATGCGCACTGTGCCTGCTGGTACATGCAAAACGCAGGAATGCCAAGAAGTATCGGCACGGCGAAGAATACGGCGCTGCCCGCTGGAGTGCATAATTTTAAGTGTAAATGACACATACATGGACGCACAGGAGGTTATGCACATGACTGATTATAGCAAAATTACAGCCCTTTACTCCCGCCTTTCCGTGGGCGACGAGGACAGGGACGGCGGCGAGAGCAACAGCATACAGAACCAAAAAATATTTTTGGAGAACTATGCCAGAGGGCAGCACCTAACCAATATCCGGCACTACATCGACGATGACGAAAGCGGCAGGTTTTTTGACCGTTCCGCCTACTCCCGCATGATGGACGATGTGGAAAACGGGAAAATCGGTGTCTGCATTATGAAAGACCTTACCCGCTGGGGGCGCGACTATCTCCAAGTCGGCAACGCGATGGAGATATTCAGACGGAACAATGTGCGCTTTATCGCGGTCAACAACGGCATTGACAGCGAGAAGCCCGACACATTGGAGTTTGCGCCCTTTATCAATATCATGTCGGAGTGGTATGCAAAGGACATCAGCAAGAAAGTGAAAACGGGCATTAAGACCAAAGGCATGAGTGGAAAGCCGATTGTCACCGAAGCCCCTTACGGCTATGTCAAAGACCCGGACAACAAGGATTTTTGGATAATCGACGAGGAAGCCGCCGAGGTTGTCCGCTTGATTTTCCGTCTGTTTATCGGCGGGAAGAACCGCAATCAAATCGCCGTATATCTGACACAGGAGCAAATCCCAACCCCCACTTTCTACATGAAAGACCAGGGGCGGGGAACCTGTAAAAATAAGACGCTCAACGAGGATAACCGCTGCAAGTGGAACAAAGCCACCTTGACCAATATCCTCACACGGCAGGAGTATTGCGGCGATGTGGTCAACTTCAAGACTACAAAGCATTTCCGGGATAAACATAACCACTATGTAGACCGGAGCCAGTGGCACATCACAGAAAATGTGCATGAGCCGATTATCAGCCGCAGCGATTTTGAAACCGTACAGCGGATTTTGGAAAACGCACCCGTCAGACGCCCCAACGGGGACGGGGAAATCCACCCTCTGTCCGGCTTGCTTTTCTGTAAAGACTGCGGCGCAAAAATGCACATTCGTATAGATTACCGGAATGGCGGCAAGCGCCATGTTGCCTATTGCAGCGAGTACCACAAGGGGAAAGCCAAGAACCCCAAATGCCATTCCCCGCACATCATGGACGCGGACTTGCTCATGCAGACCATCGCGGAAGTGCTGAAGAAAATCGAGGACTATTCTATCAGCAACCGGGCGGAGTTTGAAGCCTTAGTGAAAAAGAACCTTGCCATGCAGCAGACCGACCAGACCAAGAAACAGCAGAAGCGTATTCCGCAAATCACGACGCGCCTTGAACAGATTGACAAGGTGCTGAATAAGCTCTATGAGGACAACGCCCTCGGCACGATCCCACAAGACCGTTATGAGCAGATGTCGCAGAAGTATTCGGAAGAATACTATGCGCTGAAAGCGGAGCTTGCCACGCTCCAAGAGCAGCTATCCGCTTATGAGAACG
>OHFD01000604.1_pt1 | contig 11643 bp, 10 predicted proteins | sample 1567451 | NCBI WGS metagenome assembly OHFD01 (sample SAMEA3879588, study PRJEB24766) | human gut metagenome | biome: human-associated habitat; feature: feces | place: USA | collected 1985/1987 | reverse complement strand
AATAAGCTGAACGATGTGCTGAAACAGTGGCTGTGATCTGTGCATTGCCGTAAGGCGCGTGATACTGTTGACCGGGCAATCAAAAAGCATGAAATGAAGAACGCCGAGGAATCCCTTCCCACATGGGAGGAACCCTCGGCGTTCTTTAGTTTATATAGCAGCGGTCCTGTTTTATAAGCCAATCTTCACACAGCCGCTGCGCTTCATCCTTTGTGCAGCAGGTGCAGTTGAAAAGTTTGCCACGGATAGAGCAGTAAGTGTAGTGTACTCTCGGGACTCCATTGGCATCTCGAAAATCAACGCAGCGTTCCTCACCGGGCAGCAGATAGATCGTATCCACGTTCAGCAGCTCCTTTTCACTATGTTCGTGTGCAAACCGCACAACACGCAACGTCTACTATTGTACCATGAACCATCAAATTCTTCTATTGACCCTTGCGCCAAAAAGGTACAGGCTTTTTCGTAGGATGTGACGATTGACATCCTCAAAAGCATCCCGCAGGGAGGCGCAGCCTGCATTGAAAATGCAGATCAAAGGGGTTTGGGACGCTTTCTCAGCAAGCATTTTGCAACGCAAAAAGTGTTTTTGTATAGACGAAAACATTGCTTGCTGGGTCACTTTTCGTCCGGGGCGCTGCCGCTGCCGGAGTTCAGGATCGCCACGAACTGCTGCAGCTGCTTGAGGGAGCTGACACCCAGTTTGTCGTAGATGTTCTTGTTGTGGAAGCGCAGGGTGCTGTCCTTGATGTCCAGCTGCTCCACAATCTCCCGGGTGCGCAGCCCGGCGGCGTAGCCGTCAAAGATGCGGCGTTCGGTCTTGGTCAGGGTGGGAATGCCCGCCACAAAGGTCTGGAAGGCATCGGGCACCGACTCGTTGCGGCACACGTCCGCCAGCCGGGATAGTTCAGTCTGCATCTGCTGGCGTTCCAGCTGCAGCTCGTCCATCCGCCGCCGGGACTCCCGCCGGTCCTCCTCGAACTGCCGGAACGCCGGCGAGAGGATGCGCCGGTGGAAGTTCATGCAGCAGAACACCACGAAAAAGGCGATGAACAGGCCGATGAGCAGCATCTGCAGATTGCCGGAAAAGACCAGTCTCCGGTAGTCTGCCATGGGGATGCACACCGCCAGCCGGTAGGACTGGCTCTCGCTCAGGCGGCACAGCTGGGAGATGCCCGCATAGGCGCTGTCGGGGCCGGTCAACTGGGTCAGCCCGCCGCCCATGCTGCGCAGCACCAGCGTGTTCCGGGGGGCATGGTAGTAGCCGCCGGTGGTGCCGCTGCTGAGGGCGGCATCGGCGGCAAGGCCGTCCCCCGCCGGGGCCAGCAGGCAGCTCAGCCGGTCAAAGCCGGTGGGCTGGGCAAAGTTCTGCTTGAAATAGCTCTCGCTGATCTCAAAGCCGCACAGCCCGTACATTGTGCCGTCCCGCCCCCGCAGGGGCAGCAAAAACAACTGCACCTCCTCTGAGGTGCCGGGCAGCTCGAACCGCTCGGTCAGCGTGTAAGACTGGTACAGCGGGACGCTGCCGGGGGTCATCCAGCGGTCGTAGTCCGGGAACTGGTCGGTCTGAAACTCCATGCGCCACTTGCGGTGGGGCATCACGCTGTGGGCCTTGCCCACCTCCGCACTGCCCCGGTACAGCAGCAGGGGCACGGTGGGAGTGTCGGCACCGCTTTTCTGCACATACAGCCCGGCGCGGGAATGCTCTGCTCCCTCCATGCGGGTGTTGACGGTGGCATCCAGCAGCACAAAAGCGCCGGAACAGCCGGTCTGGCGCAGACGGCGGCACAGCGGCTCGATCATTTCCTCCTCCAGCGCGTTCAGCACCTCGGGGGAGTCGTTCAGCTGGGCAAAGGACATCTGCCGCAGAGCAAGCTCCTTGTCCACCTCTGCGCTCATGTCCTCGGACAGGTTCACGCCCATGACCGCCAGCTGGTCAAAATAGCGCTCCATATCGTTCTGGAACACCGAAAACTGGATCTGCAGACTGCGGCTGATGTCCTTTTTGGTGTTGTGCAGGCTGGCAAACAGGAACAGCGCCGCACCAAAGGTCAACACCAGCAGCACTACCAGCAGCAGGCAGGCCCACAGCAGCCGGCTGCTCATGGGGCTTTGGCGGATCTTTTCACGGTGCCGGTCAACAAAGTGCATCAAAGTCCCTCCTTTCCGGCTGAGCGGCAGGCTCAGGCATTGTCACACAGCAGCTGCCATGTTTCCTCGGCAAGGGCTTCCAGCGTTTCGCCGTCCGCAAGGCGCTGGGGGTAGTCCTTCTGGCGCTGGCGCAGGCTGTCGTACAAGGTTTTGGCCTTGGCGTGGTACCCCACGATGCCCGGTTCGGACAGGGGGGTGTTCTGGATGCGCATTTCGTTGTAGACGTCGTACAGCCGCTGATAGCTCTGCTGCTCAAAGGGATAGTCCGCAATGGCGTCAAAGGCGGCGCTGGACACCGGCATGTAGCCGGTATCGGCGGCAAATTCCAAATTGCGCTGCTGTTCGGTGAGCCAGCGCAGGAACACGGCGGCGGCTTCGGCTTTCTGGTCGGTGGTCTTAAAGGCGCACAGGCCCACACCGGCCTGCGGCATCAGGGGCGTGGTGGTCCCGGCGGCGTGGGGCAGGGGAGCCAGCAGCAGGTCGGTGGGCTCGGTGGTGTTGTCCGGGTAGGTGACGAAATCATTGTAATAGAGGATGGCCGCCGAGCTGCCAAGGCCCGCCAGCGTCTCGCCGGTCATCACCTGCGTGTTGGAGTACAGGTCCGAGATCAGAATATCGCCCTGCACCAGCGCCCGGGCAAACTCCATCCACGAAGCGCGGAAGGTCTCGTTGGTCAGATCGTACCAGCTGCCCTTGTACAGCTCGCCGCTGCCCTGTTCCAGCGCGTTCAGCTCCACCAGACGCAGGGGGTAATCCAGCGCGCAGAAGGGCTTGCCCTGTGACCACTGCCGGTAGGCACCCGCCATTTCAAAAAAGCCGTCCCATGTGGCAAGGGTGGAAAGCTGCGCCCCGGTGTCCGCCGCAAACCGGGCGTACTGGGAGCCGTTCAAAAAGATGAGCTGGGTGGACTTGGACACCGGGAACACCACCTGCCGCCCCTCAATGATGCCGTCCTGCACAAAGCCGGGCACATAGGCCGCCATGTCCTCGGCGGTGAACCAGTCGTTCCAGTCCACAAGGTTCTCAATGCCCAGAGCGCTGGCGTCCGCGGGGTGGGCCGAGAACAGGTCCGGTAGGTCCAGCGCGCCGGGCTTGCCGGCCTTGGCGTCCTGCAGCTGGCCGCCGATGGCGGCGCTGTTGGTCATGTTGGTCACGTTGAGCAGGATGCCCTTCTCTCTGCCCACCGTGTCGTTGAACTCGGTCAGCAGGCGGTTCATGGGCGAGTCCGCCTGTTCGCCGTATACATGCCAGATGCTGAGCATGGTGGGGTCCTTGGGCGAGAGCATGGTCTTGCTGCCGCCGCAGCCCGCAAGAGCCAGACCGGGGACAAGCGCCGCAAGCTTTAAAAATGTCCTTCGTTCCATTTTTCATGACTCCTTTCCGCACATTGCAGCCAGAGGGGGAAAACCGGCACAGGCAGGGCTGCAGCTGCCTGTTTTGGTGGGAAAAGCCCCCAAAAGCCCCCCCAATTTTGGGCTTTTTGGGGGGATTTTTTGAGGGGAAAGCCCCAAACCCCAAAAATTTTTTTGGAATTGCCCCCCCAAAAACGGCTTTTCTGAGGGGGCAATTTTTTCCCGGGTATGATACAGTACAAACAGAAGAGGTCCTGCGCCGGTGCAGAAAGCCTGTCGCTGTGCACAAAACGCGTCAACGGGCAACTGCGGATTCTATTCATAAGGATAGCATAAGATGGAGCGGACTGCAAGTGCAGAGAATACCAAAACCAGAGCCCCCTAAAAAGCAGGGGGACAAACAGAAAGGAGCACCCCCATGAAAGAGATGAACCGACGCGAATTCCTCACCCTCTCCGGCGCAGCCGTTGTAGCGCTCTCGCTGGCAGGCTGCGGTGGGCCCTCCGCACCTCCCTCACCTCCCTCACCTCCGGCCTCTGAGAGCAAAGAGATGGCCCTGTTCAGAGCCATCAACGAGGTCTGGTATGAAGTCAACAGAGAAGTAGTCCCCAATCCCAAACTTGATATCTGCAAGTCTGTGGTCTACTGTCAGGAGGCTGCCGACCTCGCAAAGTTTACAGCCAGCCCCTTTGAAATCTATGAACCTGAAACAGACAAGGAGGATTTCCGCAGTTGGAACTTGCCTGATGATGTATTCCACGAGTACCAACTCCGTGAGTCTGAAATGATAGAGGAAATCAGGAAAAAATATGGAAAAGGAAGCTATCGGGGGACTGCGGGAGTTTCTAACAGCACCCATGACGGTATGCAATTAAAGCAACTGTATCCTCGTACTCAGAGCGAGGTCAGGGAGTTTGTGCGGTATCTGGCCGGGCATGGACTGGCGAGTCCGCATCCCGAGCAGTGGATGATCGGGCTCTACTGCCCCACCATTAAGGGCAAGACCTATACGGTGGCGGTAATGGTAAACTTTGCACCGATCTGAAGCGGGGCAGAGATGCACGGACTTCCCGCAAATCCCGAACCGTAATCTATAATATATTGCATCGAAAGGAGCACCCCCATGAAAGAGATGAACCGACGCGAATTCCTCACCCTTACCGGCGCATCGGTCGCCCTGCTGGCACTGGCTGCCTGCGGCAGCACTCCTTCCACGCCCGTAGCGCCCGCTGGCAGCAAGGAAGCTGAGCTGGTGGCAGCCATCAACAAGGTCTGGAAGAAAAAGTACGAAGCAAATGAGGTTGCCCATGAGCAGCTGACCCTCAATCAGGATGCGGTGGGCGCTATAAGGGCTTACGGGCGTGTTTTTGAAGAGGCCAACGAGACACCGCATACGCTTAATGACTCTGACAACAAGCTCATTTTTGGGGAACTCAATGGACTTGAGGACAAGATACGGAACAAGTATGGCAAGGACAGTTTGGCAGGTATGGCCGGCCTCTCCGAACCGTCTACCGAGAGAGAGGTGGCTCTGGAGGATGCGTATTCTTGCGAGGATGCTGCCGTTCGGGCTTTTGTAGCAAAACTGCTGGACAATTCTAATAGCGCCAAGGCAGAGTTCATCAGCATCTACTGCCCGGTGGTTCAGGGCAAGACCTACATGACCGCTGTTGTGTTCCGAAATAACAAGGCATAAGATAACCAGACTTCCCCCTGTTTGCCCCGGGCACACTCCCCCTGTGTCCGGGGCTTTATAGAAAGGAGCACCCCCATGAAAGAGATGAACCGACGGACGTTCCTGAAGCTCTCCGGCGCATCGGCGGTGATGCTGGCGTTGGCAGCCTGTGACGATAGCTGCTCCTCCGGCTCCACAAGTTCCGGCTCTGCCACAGAAACGCCTCCCTCGCCGCCGATCCCTGTGATCCGGGACGGGCAGAAAATTCTGACCATCTTCAACGCAGAACTGGCCCGGCGAAAGGTGGAGAACATCAAGTTCGAGTACAGCAAGGGTCTGGAACACGCCATTCAGGCAGATGTGCAGATGTTTGTGGATAACGGCAGCCCGGAGTTCCCGTCGGACGAAGGGCTCAGGCTGCGGATGGAGGGCGACTATTCCGCAAAGATGTGGGAAGGTCTGAACGAAGCCGGTTACAGTGCCGGCTCCACAGCCATCTTCCGTATGCTCAATCAGTACCGGGTAGGCGTGGATTTTGACCACGAAGGAAAGCACCTTTACAGCATGGATCGTCTCTACCCCGCCACCGAGGCCCAGTTCCAGCAATTGGTGGATGAACTGATCAAGGACTACGGCGGTGTGCCGGGGCTTCATGAGGACGACCCGGTGGTGAATAAGGTAGGCATCACTGTGGTGGATATCAACGACAAGACCTATTGGGCCGCCTACATCATCGACAAGTGGCAAGGCATAGGAGACGGCTGAACCATACCATAGAAAAGGAGCCCGCCATGAAATACCAACACCTTGTAAGCCTTGCACTGGCTGCGGCGCTGCTGCTGACCGGCTGCGGCGGCACCCAGAGCAGCCCCAGCGCTGCTGCAGACCAAAGCTCCGACAGCAGCCGAAGCACCCCCGGCGCGGTGGCGCAGGCCGCCCAGACAGACCGCATCACCGACCAGTACACGCTGGAAAAGAACGTTTCGGGCGTGTGGGGGGAGGAAGCGGTGCAGTGCATTTCCGTCCATGTGCCCAAGCTGGAATGCGACAGCCCGGACGCCGCCTACATCAACGATGAGCTGAACGCCATCTATGCAGCGGATTTCCGGGAGTTCGAGGCCTACGAGGAGGCCGATCAGCTGGGCGGCGATGCCCCGCTGATCGGTGTGGGCTGGGATGACTGGTGGTACGGCGATTGCGTCAGTCTGGTGGTGCGCAGCCGCTACGGCGGCACCGCCCCGTGGCGTTACAGCGGCTGGTGCTTCGATTTTGCCAGCGGCAGGCAGCTCACCGTGGCCGAGATGCTGCAGCGGATGGGGCTGGACCCGGACGAAGTGCAGCAGCAGGTGCAGCGGCAGGCCATGCAGGCCTTTGACCGGGAGATGGCGCAGGGCGCGTATTACGAGGGCCTGCGTCTCGGCGGAGAGCTTTCGCAAATGCGAATGGATACGATGGAATACAATGAGCTGGAAAACCTGTGCCTGCTTTTGCCACAGCAGGATCAACTGGTGCTCCGGGGAAAGTACAGCTGCGAAGAAGGCTGGCAGCAGCTGGATATGGAGCTCTCGCTGCCCCCCACTGACACCCCGGTGCTGACCGACACCTACGATGGTGTGCAGGTGCAGCTGGAGGGAACGCAGGCCACCATCACCCTGAGCCCCACGCCAAAGACCGACCAATGGGGAGACATTGGCATCCGGGTGGAACAGGAGCACAGCTACCCCATCCTTGGCGCTTATAACGAGTATGTGGACGTGTGCATCGGGGAGCAGGAGGACGGATTCTTCCGCCCGGTGGTCTATCTGCTGACCAAGGACGGCGTGGTGGAGTATGTGGACGTGCTGCGCTGCCTGCTGTACGGGGATGCCATGGTCTGTCAGGACCCCATCTACATTGCCAACAACGGCGTGTCGCTGGAGCGCAGCGGCAATAGTAAAGTAAACCTGCGTCGGAAGGATGGCTCTGTGCTGGAGCTGGCCGAACTGTCGTCAGAGTGGAGCGTGCAGGAGATCCCCTATTCCGTCACCGGCTCTTACAACTACACCGACGAAAACGGCTGGAGCTGGATGGACCTGACCAGCGACGGCAGCGTCCAGATGGGCATTCAGGACAACAGCCGCATGGATCAGGGCGATGCCGCGTATCTGGGCGTGGTGCCGGAGGGCGTGGTGCTGGCCATCTTTACCGACGCAGGGCTCGACTTTGTGGCGGCGTTTAAGATGGACCTGTACAACGAGAACCTGACCATGACCATGATCGACGGGCAAAACCCCTTTGCCGAGGGCGAGACCCAGCTGCAAATGACCCGCAGCTACGGCTGAGAACACAGGAGAACGACCATGAAACACAAACGCCTTACCGCGCTGGTGCTGGCGGCGGCGCTGGTGCTGGCCGGGTGTGGCGGCGCAAAAAGCAGCTCCGGCTCCGCTGCCGCCAGCCAGAGCACCGGCAGCAGCCAGAGCACCGGCAGCAGCCAGAACACCCCGGCGCTTACCGCCCAAAAGGAACGGATCACGGAGCAGTTCACGCTGGAAAAGACCTTCCGGGACGAGTACGGCAGCGCACAGAAGCTGACCATCCATGTGCCGCAGCTTGTGTGCGACAGCCCGGACGCCGCCTATCTCAACGATGAGCTTGCCGCCAAGTATGCGGCGGAATATCGGGATTATGAAAGCTATCCGCAGGCTGAGGTGTCGCAGGACGAATGGTGCTCGCAGACTTACATCGACTGGGACGCCTACTGGTACGGCGACTGCGTAAGCCTTGTGGTGAGCAGCTACTACGGCGGTACCGACCCCATCTATACTCAGGGCTGGTGCTTCGATTTTGCCACCGGAAAGCTGATCTTCGTGACGGAAATGCTGCAGCGCATGGGGCTGGACCCGGACGAGGCGCAGCTTGCGGTATACCGCGCTGCCATACAGACTCTTGACCGCAACATGGTGCAGCAGGAATATTACGATTTCCTGCGGGAAAGCGGCATGCTCTCCGGGATGCGCGCCGACACCCTGCGGGACAACGGGCTGGAAAACCTGACCGTTCTGCTGGAAAACGAAAATACCGTCACCCTTGTTGGCGGATACCACACCACCGCCGGCAGCGGCTGGCGTCCGCTGAAGGTGGAACTTCCGCTGACCCCGGCCGCCCCTGCCAAAACGCCGGTGCTTACCGATACCTACGGCAGCGTTTCGGTGTTGCTGGACGGCGACACCCGCACCGTTACCATCAAACGCACCCCTGAGACAATCGCATGGGCAGAGGAGTATGATATCCGTCTGGACGGCGATGTTACCCTGCCCATCCGCAACGCCTATAATAATTATGTAGATGTGTGCATCGGTGGGCTGGGCGCGTCCTTCCATCCCGTAGTCTACCTGCTTACCGAGGACGGTTTTGTGGAGTACGTGGATGTGCTGCGCTGCCTGCTGTATGGGCAGATTCTGCTCTGTGCCGACCCCATCTATATTGCCAACAACGGCACTGCGCTGGCGCTGCGGGACGCCGAGGTCAGTCTGCTGTGTGCAGACGGTACGGAAACAGAGCTTGCCCCCCTGACCGCTGAGTGGAACAGCCCGCAGGAGGTAGATTCCACCGGCAACTTCACCCTTGGGGAAGGGGAAAACTTGTGCTGGCTGGACCTGAATTCAGGCGGCGGCTGCCAGCTGGCCACCCACAACAACCGCTATTTCTATCAGGGTGCTGTCACCTATCTGGGCGCTACCCCGAACGGCACCGCGCTGGGCTTCTCTCTTATCCGCGACACCGAAAACGGCCCGGAATGGGTTGCGTTCAGCGCTGCATTGAAGCTTGATTATAGCATCGATTACCTGATTTTTACCCCTCTGAGCGGGCAGAACCCCTTGACGAACGAAACGGTCCCGCTGGTGCTGACCCACAGCTACGGCTGATAAACGAGCAGGAGGTGCAAGATGAAACACATCCCCTTGCGGTGTATCCCGGCGGCTTTGCTGGCCGCAGCGCTGCTGGCGGGCTGCGGGGCAGCATCTTCCCAGATGACCCGGGAAGAAGGCAGCATCGCAGGTCCGCCTGTCAAAACCGAAAGTGCTCTGCCGGTCTCCACCCCGGAGGCTGACACCGCCCCGGAGCCGGAGAACGGCACCGAAACTCCGCAGGAGCTTCCCCCGCTGGACCAGCGGGTCACCAACCAGTGGGAGATCAATAAAAATCTGCAGGACCCGGCAGGCAAGGTCTTGTGCCTCAACATGGAGGTGCCCCGGATCAACAGTGCCAGCGCCGACGCCGCCCGCATCAACGCCCGGCTGGCGCAGTGCTATGTGGAACCCTGCAAGCCCTGTCTGGAGTATCCGGCGTTGGAAAACGGCACCCCCTGGGATGAGGTACGCAGCGTCGGCTACTACCAGTACTGGTACGGCGACTGTCTGAGTCTGGTGATGAATGTCTATTTCAGCGCCGACAGCAGCCAGAAAGGGCAGGGATTCTGCTTCGACTTTGCCAGCGGCAAGGAGCTTACCACCACCCAGATGCTGGAGCGGATGGGGCTGGACCCCGCCGATATAGAGCAGCGGATCGCTCGTCAGGCGGATGAGATCTTTGAGGAGTGCTGGCAGAATGCCGATACCGGTGCCTGCCCTGCCAAGGAAAGCTTTGACCGGAAATGGTGGAGTTCGCTGGACCAGCTGCCTTTGTCCATCTGGGGAGACGAGGACGAAAGGAACGTTTCCCTCGGTGCGGAGATCTACAACGCCGGGGAGCAGAAGTATGTGAGCTACGAGTTGACCATCCCCCTGTACGATGACTCGGTGCCGGAAAACTGGCAGCAGCGCGTTTTGGGCGAGTGGGTGGTCTTCCGCACGGAGGTGGATGGCGATGTGTGCAACCCTGCAGAGGAAGGGGAAAGCTACACCCTGAAGCTGGAACCGGGCACTAGCCCGGATACCGTCCGTGCCACCCTGACCCGCATCTCAAAATACGGCGATACCACCACCGAGACCCGCACCGGCGTGCCCACACGGGGCAAAATAGAATTTGCCTTTGAGGGCGAATGCTGGCAGATCCGCTGCCAGCGCGCGGATGACAAAAACTACGAGTGGGCCATCGCACTGCGGGAGGACGGCACCATGACCATGGCGAATATGGGCGGCAATGCCGAGTACAGCTACATCAGCTGGATGGACCTGCGGCGCGGCTGAGCACGCACGAACAAGGAGGCGCAATATGAAACACATAGCTCTCTGCGGCGCGCTGGCAGTTTTGCTGGCAGCGCTGCTGGCAGGCTGCGGGGCAGAGACTGCCGTCCCGGCAAGTGCCGCCGCCCCGGCCTCTGTCTCCGCCGCTGCTTCCACCCCGGAAGACCGCCCGGCGCAAAAAAAGCCCGGGGCAGACGGGCGGCGCACCGAACAGCCTGCGGCAGAACCTCCGGCTCTGCCGGAAAACTGGGAGCAGCAGGTGCTGGCCGAGTGGATGGCAGTCACGGCGGTGACGCAGGGTGAAAGCTATGCCCCCGCCGACCGCAACGAAAGCTTTACCCTGCGGCTGGAAAAGGCCGAGATCACCGGCACGGTGACCGTCTCCTTCATCCGGGAAACATACGTCAGCCCGCAGATCCAGTCCGCTGCCGAGACCCGCACCGGAGAGCTGAATGCCGGCGCTGTGACCGGCTGGGACGGGGAAAAAAGTCAGGGCTGGAACCTGAAATGTCTCAACGAGGACGGCAGAAGCCGTTGGATTATCTCCATGATGGAGGACGGTTCGCTGCGGATGCAGTCCACCGGCCCCAAAAAGGGCAGTGAGGTCTGGTACGTTTTTCAGCGCACCGAGGCGTGGGACGACATCGGTTACACCGCCATCCCCCGCAGGCTGTGGGGCACTTACCGCGCCGGAGACGAGTCCGCAAAGGGCATCCGCCGGATGACCTTCCTGCCGGACGGCAGCTGCTGCATGAGCGTGGAATGGGACGGGTGGAACGGCATTCTGACCGGCACCGCAGAGGGAACGCAGAGCCGCACCGAGGACGGCACCGAGCTGCACTTCACGCTGACCGACACGGATGGCAGACCGTGCGAGTTCTGGGCCATTTTGCTGAACGATGACGGCAGCCCCAGCGGCTGCAGCCTGAAATACCGCGCCGGAGAAGTGCTGTTTGACCGGGACACGCGTCCCATTTACTGGAAAAACGACTCCCCGGATCTAACCCTTGTACCGTGACCGAAACCGGAAACCGTGCGATAACAGAAAGTTATCGTTTGCACAAATAAAACATACAGGAGGAAATTACTATGGGTCTTATCAAAGCAGGTATGGGCGCACTGGGCGGAACTCTTGCAGACCAGTGGAAGGAATTTTTCTACTGCGATTCTCTGGACAAAGATGTGCTGATGGTAAAGGGCCAGAAGCGCACCTCCCGCCGCAGCTCCAACAACGGCGAGGACAACATCATCACCAACGGCAGCGGCATTGCTGTGGCAGACGGACAGTGCATGCTCATCG
>OHFD01000599.1_pt1 | contig 11720 bp, 9 predicted proteins | sample 1567451 | NCBI WGS metagenome assembly OHFD01 (sample SAMEA3879588, study PRJEB24766) | human gut metagenome | biome: human-associated habitat; feature: feces | place: USA | collected 1985/1987 | reverse complement strand
ACATTCTTTTTGCAAAAGGCGAATCTTTCATAAGAAGAATGTCAGATGATGAAGTTAAGATGCTGCTTAAAAAGGCAGGGTTTGGATGGATTCATATTATTTCAACAAAAGAATATACAGATTCAGGATTGAAGCAGAGATTGGACAAATCTCAGTTGGCAAAGAAGTTGAAGCTTCCGAAAGATAATATGGTTGATGATATGGTGACTGAATCTGTCATCGATATTGTTGACTGTCCGACATTTGCGCCTGGTCAAGAACTTCTGATTGAAGAGGACGGCTTGCGCAAGATTAACACTTGGGTGAATCCGTGTGTTGAGCCTATTGACGGAGATGCCAGCATTTTTGAAAATCACCTCAAATTCTTGGTTCCGGATGAACAAGAAAGACAGATTCTGATTGAATGGTTGGCTTATCAAGTTCAGAATCCAGGTGTTAAAATAAGATGGTCTGTTGTGCTATGTGGTAAACATCAGCAAACTGGTAAATCTACAATTGGACATTTCATGCGGAAAGTTCTTGGTGAGGATAATGTAAAATCACCAAGCAATGAAAGACTGCACGAAATTTACACCGATTGGCAAGAGCAAGCTCAACTTGTTATTGTGGAAGAAATTAAGCATTCAGACCGCATTGAGTTGATGAACAAAATGAAGCCCTTTATCACAGAGCCAACAACAATGGTTCGCTTGCCTGGTGGCAGAAGCTATACCATGCCGAATAGATACAACATCTTGATGACAACAAACCATGAAGATGCTTTGCTGGTTGACCAATACGATAAGCGGTATTGCATTATTCAAGTGCCAGTTGAAAGAAACACGGATGAATATTACCAAAGACTGTATGAATTTTTAGATTCACCAGATTGTGCAGGAGTTCTCATGAATTACTTTAAGAAAATAAAACTTGACAAATTCAATCCTAAAGGGACAGCCCCAATGACAAAACAAAAACTTGTTTCCATTGAGGCAAGCAGAAACGCCTTAGAGCAATTTGTTTTTGGCAGAGCTGAAGACAGAGCCCACCCATTCAACATGGATGTTGTTTCAATTCGGCACATAAAAGCTTCGAAATCAGTTCCACAGAATCTTTTGAAGTTTTCTGATTTTAAGTGGGCAGAAGTTATGAAAGATGCTGGCTTTAAACAATACGAAAAGCCTGTATATTTGGAAGATGGCTCAAGAGTTCGTCTTTGGATTGTGCCTGAGGTTGTTTCAAATTATGAAAATGCAACGCCGGAAGAAATGAAACAAGCATTCACAAAATGGCTGCAAAATTCAGAGCCAGGTGGAAATCCTGTTGATGATGCACTGCCAATGTAATATGTAACACAACATGAAAAGGAATTAACAATATGTTAACAGAAAAACAAGCAGCAGCTTATGACTTAATTTGCAATGCCAAAGAGGGTGTCAGCAAGATTGAAGGATATGCCGGAACAGGCAAATCCTTCGTGCTGTCAAAAGCTGCAGCAGAACTTGGCAAAAAATGCCTTGTTTTAACGCCTACAAATAAATCAGCACAGGTTTTGAGAGACAAGGGAATTTCTGCCAGCACACTTCACTCAATTTTGTATTCTCCCAGAAACACCCTAAAATTTAAGAAGAATGATGGCAAGATGGAATATCACAAAGATGCTGATGGCAATTTCATTCTTGATGACCATGGTGAAAAAATACCTGTGATTGAGAGTGAAGAGCTGGCATTTGATTTTGTGGCTAATCCAGAAGAGCTGAAAAACAAAATTGCTATCATTGATGAAGCATCTATGCTGAAAGAGCAGGAGCTGGCTGATATCACAAGTGTGTTTGATAAGGTTGTTTTGATTGGTGATGGAATGCAGCTTCCGCCTATAAAATCAAAAGATGTTTTTGCAGAAACAAAGACTGATATTTTTCTTGATGAGGTTCACCGTGTTGCCAAAGAAAATCCAATCATCAATTTGGCAACGCATATTCGTGAGGGTGGCAGAAATTTTAAGCAGTTTGAAGATGGTGAGCATTTGCTGGTTGTTAACAAGTTCAATGAGGAAGTTGTAAAAAATTCACACAAATATACTCACATTTGCTATAACAACAATCTGCGCAGAACAATCAATGCCAAAGTTCGCACCAAGCTTGGTTTTACCGAAAACAAAGTTTATGAGGGTGAGCCAATTATATCATTGAGCAATATCAGAGACAAGAGCAGTGGATTTGGTGGCAAAATATTGGCATTCAATGGTGAGATTTTTTCAGCCGTTAAAAATATTGACATTTCTCAAGACTTGGCTGGTCTCCTTATAAACCGGCTTCCAGTAAACACCGGTACTCTCCATTCCCACATGCGTTACACCATTGGACAATAGCCATTCTTTCAATTCATTCAAATTCTGGAATAAGGATTTTTGGAAATATCACGATTCTGAAAAATTTGAACAAGACTTTGTCAGGATTTGGAAATGCCTGCCATTAAAGGCTGACATTTATCCATTTGACTTTGCATATTGCTTGACTGCTCATAAGGCACAAGGCTCAGAATTTGATGCTACAATGGTTTGGGACCAAAGTTCAGCTGTTAGAGGTGGAATAATTGACCAAACTCGTTGGCTTTACACAGCTGCAACAAGGTCAAAAGAAAAGTTGATTATTGTAAAATAATGCTTTACTTTTACAAAAATATAAAATACAATGATAATGTAAAATGAAAAGGAATTAACAAAATGGTTGTATATATAGTTCAAGAGCCCAAGCCGAAGAATGGATGGACGCCGGACTTTTCCAAAGCTGCAGAATATGGCAGACTGGAAAGAGTTTTTACACCAGACCAAAGAGTTTGCTCAATGCCTACAAGGTATATGAGGGAAGCAATGAACACTCTTAAAGAGTTTGATGCTGAAAATGATTTTATTCTTTGGCCAAATTTAGGTGACCCAACCGCTTTGCAATGTGTTTGCTTTGCTTTGGCTCAGCTCGGTTTTAATAAAGTCAGATTCTTGTATTGGAATCGCAAAAGAGATTCTGATGGGAATAAGATTGATGGATTTTATATACCGCTTGAATTGCAAAGAATTTGAAAAGAATATTCCTGATTTCATTGCAGGAAAACTGGATTTTCAGACCTTGCAGGAATTCGGGGAGCATATGCGGGAATGCCCGGGCTGCAAGGAGGAATTGGTGATTCAGTTCCTTGTAACGGAAGGTATGCAGCGTCTGGAAGACGGCGATGCTTTTGACCTGCAGAGAGAACTGGAACTGAGACTTGCGGAAGCAAAGCGCAAGGTAAGATTTCATATGGCTTTTCTGAAGACAGGGGCCGTACTGGAAGTGCTGACGGTGATTTTTCTTATGGGATTTCTGGGATGGATCATCTCTTAGCGACACCTGATAGAATCAAGAGGATAGAATTAAGATAGGATAGACAGAGTATGAGTCAGAAACTGGTATTGATCGACGGACACAGTATATTGAACCGGGCATTCTACGGAGTGCCGGATCTGAGTAATGCAGAGGGACTGCACACAAATGCCATTTATGGTTTTTTGAATATTATGTTTAAAATTCTGGAGGAGGAAAAGCCGGAATATCTGGCAGTGGCTTTTGATGTTCATGCACCGACTTTCCGCCACAAGATGTATGAGGCTTACAAGGGAACGAGAAAGCCTATGCCGGAGGAATTGCGGGAGCAGGTGCCCGTCATGAAGGAAATCCTGAAGGCCATGCATATTACCATTATGGAGCAGGCGGGACTGGAAGCAGATGACATTCTTGGAACGCTGGCCAAAAAAGCAGAGCAGGCCGGATTGGAAGTATCACTGGTCTCCGGGGACAGAGATCTGCTGCAGATTGCCACGGATCATATCAAGATCCGGATTCCGAAGACGAAGCAGGGCAGAACGGAGATCGAGGATTATTATGCCGCAGATGTACTGGCTGCCTATCAGGTGACTCCGTTACAGTTTATCGAACTGAAAGCCCTGATGGGAGATACCGCCGATAATATTCCAGGAGTGCCGAAGGTGGGAGAGAAAACCGCACAGGCACTGATGGTGGAGTACGGTTCTCTGGATAATATTTATGCCCATGTGGAAGAAATCTCGAAAAAAAGTATCCGGGAATCCCTGATCGAGCATAAGGATCTGGCAGATCTGAGCAAGACGCTGGCAACGATCAAGACCGACTGCGAATTGCAGTTGGATTACGAACAGGCCAGAGCAGAGGGGTTCTATACCCCGGAAGCCTATACCTTGTGCAAACGTCTGGAATTCAAAAATTTGTTGGGAAGATTTGAAAAAGATGCCGCCGCCAATGACAGCAAGATCGCAGAAAGCTTCCGACAGATTGAAGATAAAAAAGAATTTTTACAATATCTGAAAAAAGCGCAGAAACAGAAGGAGATCGGCCTGTGGCTGATCACGGAACCAGTGGATGCTACTACGAAAAAAGAAGAATTGCTGGGGGTGGCATTGTCTGTGTCCGATGAGGAGACGGTATTTTATGCCCTGACCCATGAAAAGGAACCGGAAGGGCAGTTAAGTCTGTTTGTGGAAGCGGTGGAATCTGTGGATGACACCGCAGAGATCACGGAAGCTCTACAGGAACTTTCCGCAGGTACGGATACACAGATCGCTACCTTTGATGTGAAGCACCAGTATGACTATCTGGACCGCAGCAGTACAGAACAGTATTTTGACGTATTGATCGCGGCGTATCTGCTGAATCCTCTGAAGAATGATTATGACATGGAGGCCATTGCTTCGGAGCATCTGGGAATTCTGATCCCGGGCAGAGCGGAAGTATTCGGCAAGAGAGATTTTCGGACACTGCTTTCCGAGGACGCCGGGAAAGCCATGGAGTATGCGTGCTACGGAGCCTATGTCTCCCGGAAAGGCAAAAAAGTCCTGAAGGACAAGCTGGAGGCAGCAGGCATGAAATGTCTCATGGAGGAGATGGAGATGCCTCTTTCACTGGTACTGTATGACATGCAGAAAGAAGGTGTGGCTGTAAAGCGGGAGGAACTGAAGGCTTATGGGGATGCACTGGTGGCCCGCATTGAGGAACTGGAACAGTCCATTCACACACAGGCAGGAACAGAGTTCAATATCAATTCCCCCAAGCAGCTGGGCGAGGTACTGTTTGAGACCATGCAGATCCCCGGCGGCAAGAAGACCAAGACCGGATATTCCACAGCTGCGGATGTGCTGGAAAAGCTGTCGGCGGATTACCCTATTGTAAGAGATATCCTGGAATACAGAGGTCTGACCAAGTTAAAGTCCACCTATGCAGACGGACTGGCAGCTTTTATTGAAGAGGACGGCAGGATCCATACGAATTTCAATCAGACCATTACTGCCACGGGGCGTATCAGCTCTACAGAGCCGAATCTGCAGAACATTCCCATGCGTATGGAACTGGGCAGACAGATCCGCAAGGTATTTATCCCCAGAGAAGGCTATGAATTCATGGATGCGGACTATTCCCAGATCGAACTGCGTGTGCTGGCTCATATGTCCGGAGACGAACAGCTGATTGATGCTTACAGACAGGAAGAGGATATTCACCGGATCACGGCATCCAAGGTATTCCATACTCCTTTCGAGCAAGTCACGGATCTGCAGCGCCGGAATGCCAAGGCAGTCAATTTCGGTATCGTCTACGGTATCAGTTCCTTTGGACTGAGTCAGGATCTGAGTATCAGCAAAAAGGAAGCGGCACAGTACATTGAACAGTATTTTGCCACTTACCCGAAGGTGAAGGAATTCATCGACAAACTGGTGGCGGATGCAAAGGAAAAGGGCTATACGGAGACCATGTTTGGCAGAAGACGCCCTATCCCGGAACTGTCATCCTCCAATTTCATGCAACGGTCCTTCGGCGAACGAGTGGCCATGAATGCCCCTATTCAGGGAACGGCGGCGGATATTATCAAGATCGCCATGATCAAGGTATGGAAAGCATTGAAAGAGGAAGGGTTAAAATCCCGTCTGATCCTGCAGGTGCATGACGAACTGTTGATCGAGACCGCACAGGAGGAAGAGGCAAGAGTCCGTGAAATCCTTACGGAAAATATGAAGTCCGCGGCAGATCTGGCGGTGACGCTGGAAATCGATCTGCACACGGGCAATAACTGGTATGAGGCGAAATAAATGCGTTTTATAGGTATTACCGGCGGTGTGGGTGCCGGGAAAACAGAGATTTTAAAATATATCGGACAGCATTATAAATGTGAGATCTATCTGGCAGATGAGATCGGGCATAAAGTCAAGGAACCGGGAACCGAAGGCTATCATGCGCTGGTAGCGCTGATGGGAGACGGAATCCTTGCGCCGGACGGACAGATCGATAAGCCGGCAATGGCGGCAAAGATTTTTGCAGATCCGACACTGTTGGAACAGGTGAATGCCATCATTCATCCTGCGGTAAAAAAATATCTGGCGGATCGTCTGACAGAGGCAAAGAATAAGGGCGATGTGGAACTGTTTTTTGTGGAAGCGGCACTTTTGATCGAGAGCGGGTATGAACATATAGTGGATGAAATGTGGTATATCTACGCCAGAGAAGATGTACGCAGAAGAAGACTTTCGGAAAGCCGCGGTTACACACCGGAGAAGATAGAAAAGATCATAGCATCACAGCTTTCGGAGGAAGAATTCCGGCAGCATTGTGATTTTGTCATTGATAACAGTGACAGTCTGGAAGACAGCTACAGACAGATCAGACAGAAACTGGAGGCATATTCATGGAAGGAGTAAAAGAAAAACAGGGACAGTTGGTATTCGGACTGGATATCGGTACGAGAAGCATCGTAGGTACGGTAGGATACTTAAATGGCGGGAAGTTCCATGTGCTGGCACAGCGCTCCAAGGAGCATGAGACCAGAGCCATGCTGGACGGACAGATCCATGACATCGGCAAGGTGGGAGAGACTATTTCCCAGGTAAAGGAACAGCTGGAAGCGGATCTGGGCAGAGAACTTACGGAAGTATGTATCGCAGCTGCAGGCCGTGTGCTGCGTACCGTCACTACCTATGTGGAGCACAGCTTTGAGAGTGACCGGGAGATCACGCAGGAAGATGTGTATTCCTTGTGTACCATGGGCGTGGAGAAGGCTTACGAGGAATTCCAGAACAGCAATACGGATACAGATATGAAATTCTACTGTGTGGGTTATACGGCCATGCGGTATTACATGAATGGCTACCAGATGGGTAATCTGGAGGGACATAAGGCAAAAAACATTGCAGTGGATCTGATCGCCACGTTTCTGCCGGATGATGTAGTGGACGGTCTGTATAAGGCAGTAGAACTGGCGGGCCTGCATGTGGCGAATCTGACACTGGAGCCTATTGCTGCCATTCAGGTAGCAATTCCGGAGAAGTTCCGTATGTTAAATATGGCATTGGTGGACGTGGGTGCAGGCACCAGTGATATTTCCATTACCAAAGAGGGAACCATCACAGCCTATGGCATGATCCCCGTAGCAGGAGACAGCCTGACGGATATTCTGGTACAGCATTGTCTCGTGGAATTCGAGGTGGCCGAGCAGATTAAGAGAAAATGCAGAACCCAGGAGACTATCGAATACGAAGATATCATGGGACTGCCCCAGACCATCAAAGCCAGCGAAGTGCTGGAACTGCTGGATCCGGAGATCGAACGTATGACCCAGCTGGTATCCGATACCATCAAAGAACTGAACGGGGACAAACCGGTCAGTGCCGTGTTCGTGGTAGGCGGCGGTGGAATGGTGCCCGGTTACACGGAGAAGCTGGCAGAAAAGCTGGGCATCGTGAAGGAACGTGTGGCAATCCGGGGACAGGAAGTCATGCAGACCATTACATTTGAACTGGAAAATGCCAGAAAGGATGCCATGATGGTAACACCTATCGGTATCTGTTTAAGCTATTATGTACAGAGCAATAATTTTATTTTCGTGGAATTTAACGGAGAGCGGGTAAAGCTCTATGATAACGGCAAATTATCCGTGACAGATGCCGCTATGCAGATGCAGTTCCCCAATGACCAGCTGTTCCCCAGAAAAGGGGAAGCCCTTCTGTTTACTGTCAATGGTAAGACCCGTATGGTGCGGGGCGAACAGGGAGAGGCAGCAGTCATCCGGGTCAACGGAGACGAGGCGGATATGTATACCCAGGTACATAATGGGGACCGCATTGTGGTAACACCTTCCACGGAGGGCGAACCGGCGGTGCTGGAGCTGGGAAAACTCTCTGAACTGGGGGATGCACTGCAGGTCTATGTGAACGGTAAACAGATCAGTCTGCCGAAGACAGCGGAAGTCAACGGTCACAGAGAGAATGAATTCTACCGGATCGGCCAGAACGATGATATTCGGATTCGGAATTCTTATACTGTAAAGGAAATCGCAGAATTTCTGGATGTGCCTCTCGGTGCGGATATCAGGGTCAATGATACAGCGGCGCAGCCGGATACCAGAGTTTATGAGCATTTCACCGTAAGCTGGGATATGAAGAACCCGCTGCCGGAAGGGAGTTATGCAGACCTGCCGGATGCGGACACAGAAGAGGATGCCTATAGAGAAGAGCCTGTTTATGGAGAAGGGCCTGTGATGCAGAAGGCAGAGGCTGTGGCAGGAGAAGCGGCGATGACACAGGGGACAGAGACTGCAGCAGAAAACGGGACGGCTTCCGTGACAACGCAGGGGACTTCCGGGAAGCAGGACGAAAAGTACGAAAGCGTGGAACAGACGGCACAGAGCCAAAGCGTGTCACCACAGGGACCGCATCCGTTAACAGTGATCGTGAACCATTCCCCCATCACCATGCAGGGTAAGGCTTCCTATGTATTTGTGGATGTGTTTGATTATATTGATTTTGATCTGGGATCCTCCGCATCCGCAGGCAGATCCATTGTGACGAACTTAAATGGACGCCCGGCACAGTTCATGGAACCTTTGAAAGAGGGAGATGTGATCGAGATCTACTGGAAAAGCATGCACTAGTATGCATTAATGCCGAAGATGGAAAACGGCAAAGAGTAAGACAGAAGTAAGATAGAAAAGAGATTAAGAAGTTATGAGATTATGTAGTATTGCCAGCGGCAGCAGCGGCAACTGTATTTACGTGGGATCAGAGGCCACGCATCTGCTGGTGGATGTGGGAATCAGCGGCAAAAAGGCGGAGGCCGGGCTGAACAGTCTGGGACTCACCGGAAGAGATCTGGATGGCATCCTGGTGACCCACGAACATATGGATCATGTGGCGGGACTGGGTGTCATGGCGAGAAAATATGAAGTGCCGATCTATGCCACAACGGGAACCCTGGAAGAAATCCAGAAGATGGGGAATCTGGGCAAGATCGATCCAGCCCTGTTTCGGGAAGTGAAGGAAGATGTGAAACTGACTATCAAGGATCTGACTGTCAATCCCATGAAAATCTCCCATGATGCGGCACAGCCGGTGGGCTATCGTATTGCTTACGGAGATAAAAAGGTAGGAATCTGTACGGATTTAGGAGTCTATAATGATTACACCGTGGAGTGCCTGAAGGGAATGGATGCCTTGCTGCTGGAAGCGAATCATGATGTGAAGATGTTGCAGGTAGGACCTTATCCCTATTATCTCAAACAGAGAATTCTGGGGGACAGAGGACACCTTTCCAATGAAAATTCCGGCAAGCTGCTCTGTCGAATCCTGCATGACAAGCTGCAGGCTATCGTGCTGGGACATCTCAGCAAGGAGAATAATCTTCCGGAGCTGGCCTATGAAGCAGTCCGGATGGAAATCACCATGGGAGAGAACCCTTACCGGGCGGAAGACTTCCGGATGATGGTGGCAGACAGGAGCAATGTATCTCCGGTGATCAATATTGCGTAGCGGATGCGCAGCGCATCAGCCAGCATTATTCGTTGGAGCCGCATCATAGCACGCTTTTGCGTCATTTCATGACTAGCTTTGCTCCATAGTTTGGCGCTCGGTGCCTGAAACATATTCGCTCACAAAATGATGCAAGTATGATTTCTGTGTCTGAATATGTTCATAGGCTGAACTTGAGGTTGCAAATTGTAGTAAAGTGTAGTTTAATAGATAAAAATAATAGCATGATTTCATGCAGAAAATGAGGGCGATTATGAAAAGAACAATTATTACGGTAGTTGGTAAGGACACAGTAGGCATTATCGCAAAGGTATGTACCTATCTGGCAGGAAAACAGGTCAATATCCTGGACATCTCCCAGACGATCCTCCAGGGCTCCTTCACCATGGTCATGGCCGTGGACGTGGGAGCGGCCAAGGTCTCCGTGGGCGAGCTGCGGGACCTGCTGGAGCAGTTGGGGCAGAAGATGGAGATCTCTATCCGCATCCAGCGGGAGGAGATATTTGATGCCATGCATCGCATCTGACTTCAAGAGGGAGCTGCGCCCACCCTTTAGATTCCCCCTCCCCAGTGAGACGTTGGTCACTGGGGACGCCGTCCCCGGCGGCTGGGTCAAGAAATTTTCGGCAGGTACACGCCCTGCCGAAAATGATTGAGATTTCTTTGTTCGCCCGCGGCGAACGAACTGGGAAAAACCGCAGGGTTTTCCCCAGCCCTTTTTCCTGGCGGAGATGGGAGTGACGAATTTTTCAGGAGGTTTCCTATATGGCAAAAAAGGAAAAACGGTTTGTGCGGACCAGTGTGGAGAGCACCGGCTTTGAGGAAAACTCTGTCTGGATGGACCGGGAGACCGGGGTCAACTACCTGTGGCATTCCACCGGCCATGCCGGCGGGATGACGCCCCTGCTGGACCGGGAGGGGAAGCCCATCATTACCACCCTTTTGGAGGAGAAGGAGTGATTTGCATGAAACTGCTGTTTGTCAACGGCTGCATCAGCCAGCGAGGGGAGGAATCCCGCACCCTGGTGCTGGCGAGATCGTTTTTGGACGCATGGCAGGCCAGGCATCCGGAGGCCGAGGTGGAGACTGTGGTGGCGGCACCCTTCTGGGACCTGACCTTCCCGGCGGCCCTGCGGACGTATATTGAGTACATCTCCGCCAATGGCCTGACCTATCACTACGAGGCCGACGGCTGCCACGGGGATTGCCGGGCAGAGAAGCTGGCTTATCTCACCTCCGGCGGGGATCTGGAGCAGCCCGAGAGTCTGGGTGTCCTGTACTGGAAGCAGCTGTGCGCCATGTTCGGCATCCCGGCGTTCAGCTATGTGTTTGCCGGCGGACTGGACCTGGATCCCGCCAAGACGGAGGAGATTTTGACGGAGGCCTGTGAGAAGGCCCGCAGGCTGGCGGAGGACTTCTGAAAAGGAGGCGGCTGCCGTAAGGGGGAGATTGCCGGCTGCGCTGGCACTGGTGCTTCTGCTGTCCGCTTGCGGAGGGCCCCCTTTACATCCGGGAGCGGATCGTATACAGTGAGTATATCGATGCATCAGAAGCGGAACAGCCTTGACAGGCGAGAGGAGAGACGGCGATGGCTGAGAAGATCATCTGTGTGGTGGGGCCGACGGCCTGCGGCAAAACGAAGCTGGGTGTCCTGCTGGCAAAGCGGTATGACGGGGAAGTGGTTTCCGCCGACTCCATGCAGATTTACAAGGGCATGACCATCGGCACCGCCGCCCCCACCGCCGAGGAGATGGAGGGCGTGCCCCATCACATGATTGCCGTGGCAGACCCGGCGGAACAGTGGTCCGCCGCCCGGTACGCCCGGGCGGCCGTCCCCATCGTGGACGACATGGCCGAGATCGGCATTCAGGTCTGGCAGGGTACA
>OHFD01000596.1_pt1 | contig 11835 bp, 9 predicted proteins | sample 1567451 | NCBI WGS metagenome assembly OHFD01 (sample SAMEA3879588, study PRJEB24766) | human gut metagenome | biome: human-associated habitat; feature: feces | place: USA | collected 1985/1987 | reverse complement strand
TCCAGATGACCAATCACAATAGTTCTGTCGATACAAGGGTTTACGGTTAAAGTTGTTATTCTCATAAAGATTCACACCGTCTTTCAAAATCAGCCTTTCCCGATGCAGCCGAGGATTTCCATCTTTTGCAGAACATACTTTTCAACTTCAATGCGCCCTTCAGAATTGTATTTCTTGGGATCGATGGTTCCCGGCGCTGCGTTCAAAACGCGATTTACGCCATTTGTAAATGCAATTCGCAAATCGGTGGCATAGTTTACTTTGCACATACCACGCCGGATACACTCCTTAACAGCATCATCAGGAACCCCGGAAGTCCCATGCAACACAAGCGGGATTTCAACTACCTTGCGGATTTCGCTCAGGCGCTCAAAATCGAGCTTGGGGATCTTGTTGAGGCAGGCAAAAATCTCATTTATATTCGTGACTTTTTAGGGCACGAATCTATTGAGACAACACAGGTTTACGCAAAAGCTAATCCCGAAGCCCGGCGCAAGGCATTAGAAACAATGGACACGAGGATGAATACGCCTGCCATGCCGGATTGGAACGACGACCCTGACTTAAAGTCGTTTTTAAAGACCTTGTAGAAGATTCTCAGCATAACTTTTTTCTGCGCATAACACGCATTATGTTGAGCTCAACATAATGCCTTGAACCTGCATTCAGTGTTCTACCATGGCACAGTTGAGTGGCGATTGTTCAACTCCACGCTCCACGCGGGCGAAGCCAAAGCAAACATCATTCTGGCTATGGCGATCTCCGCGCAGGGCATTAACCAGAAGTACACGCAGTTCCGGAAAACGCCCATCGGGGATAATCCGGCGTTCACTTTCCGCACCTTTCTGCTGCGGCTGGGGCTGATTGGTCCTGAGTACAAAAATGTGCGGATGCACCTGCTGAAAAATCTGCCCGGTGACAAGGCGTGGCGTCACGACAAGTCGCTGTATCCCAGCAATCAACCACGGCCCCGCACGGACGAGGCCAGATAGGAGAAGAAATGTCGAAAAAAGAATATTTTGCCTATGGTTCCAATCTGAATTTTGAACAGATGGCCTACCGCTGCCCGGAGGCAACCGCCGTGGGTATCGCCAAATTGGAGGGCTATGAGCTGGCGTTCCGGCGGGGTTACCTGACGATTTTGCCCAAAGAGGGCGCAAGCGTAGAGGGGCTGATCTGGTCTGTCACCGACCACGACGAATCCCAGCTTGACTGTTATGAAGGGTATCCAACTTTTTATGACAAGGAAACCATGACCGTCACGGATGCCGATGGCGCACCGCACGAAATCATGGTTTACACGATGAACGCACCGTACCGCGACCAGTTGCTCCCGGTCAGCAGCCGCTACAATGCGGTTGTCATGCAGGGATGTCTGGATGCGGGCATCTCTCCGCAGCAGTTCTATGATGCTGACGAAAAATACAGAAAAGCCTACAAGGCCAGAGCCGCGCCGGTCCCTAAGAAACACGTTCCCGAACGGTAACCCTGCCCGCTGCACCGTGCAGCGGGCTTTTTCTTTTGCAACAAAAGGAGAACCAGTATGAAAAACAAACACAGAATAAAGCAGGGCTTGTCGCTGCTGCTGGCGGGCGCACTGACGTTTACCAATGTTGGCGCAGCACTGCCCGCCTTTGCAGAGGATGCCCCTGCCACGCCGGAGACAGCTTCAGCGGCCACACCGGAAACCGCTGAAGCCAATGTCCCGACACCGAATCTTTCGCAGATCACTGAAAATCTGTACGACGATTTGCCGGACGCGCCAACCGGCAGTTACCTTGGCAGCATGGGTCTGCCCGTGGCAACCGGCGAGACAAAAATCGGTATCTCCGCGTGGGTTTCTGACCTGTATGACGGCGTAGATGCCCATATGGATGCCGATGCGCTGAACGCAGATGAGAACACGGTCACAATCGGCAAAACCCCCGGCACAGACTATGCCATTGTTCCGCTGTTGGCGCAGGTCGAATACCCGGCAGACGGTGCGGTATCCGAAATCATACTGCCGGATGATGTAGAGCTTTTAAGCTATCTCTCCACCGATTATGAGCCTATCCCGGCAGACGAGCAGGAGCAGACTGAAATCCTGCACCAGACATACTCGGAGCAATCGGCGGCAGCCACCGGCCTGTATGTAAAAGCCTCTGCCGATTTTACGGCGCAGCTTGTCTATACGGATTCGGACGGCAGTTCGCAGTCAAAATCTATCCATGTACAGATCAGCGAGGATGCCGCACCCACACAGATGTATGCCGACACCGGCGATGACGGCATTGCCGCCTATGCTGCAGGACCGACCCCGCCGTATGCCACCGGAAAAATCACCAGTATTGCCAAAGAAGGCGGCACTTGGCTGATTTGGTTCAACGGTCAGGAAGCCTACTGCTGCAGCCACGGCCTGAACGGCCAGCCCAAGGGCTGCCCCACCTACAGCTTCTCTCATGTGTCCCGCCTTGAACCCGGCCAGTATACCCCCGGCAACCACTATGCAAATCAGGTCAACATCTGGGGCGGTCTTGGTCAGCTGAGTCTGGATATGCTGGATGATCGTCCTGTTGTGGCAAGCCTTGAAGATGATCCTGAAGGCTGTGAAGAACAGCCGGACATCCTTGGCAGTCTTTACGATGAAACCCAGCAGTGGATCATGGAAAACTATCCCGACAGCTACGCGGCGCAGACCTATATTGCTGCTGCAGAAGAACTCCTAAACGGTACAGATGCACAGTCCGGGGAAAACGGCTACTACACCTACATCTATAACCCGCCCGCAGGGTATGCGTGGCAGGTTGTGGCACTGGTCGGTGAAGAAATTGCGGGCGGCACTGAGATCCCGGATGTGCCGAGTGTTCCGGAACCGAAGTATTATTCCGCTGCGTGGACAGCTCCTGCGCAAAGCGCCAGCGGAAGCTTTGATCTGACATTCACAGTCAACACCGACAAGTACCAGCTGAATACGCTGGAAAAGGTGGACGGCGCGGTCATTACCGTCACGCCCAGCCGGACCGGCGGCAATGTGGACGGCGGCAGCTGGCAGATGACCCCTGCCGGGGCACAAACCATTACCACAAGCGGTCACACACAGGATGATAGTTTTCACCTCAACGGCGGCGATGGTTCTGCCACATGGACGGTTCACTACGAGGTGTCCAAGACCAGCATCAGTACGCTCAGCGGGCAGGAAGGACCGTTCACCAGCCAAGCCGAAGCAGACGCCGCAGCAGAAGCTGCCAAGAATGCGGCTATCGGGCAGCTGCAGAACGAAGCGCAGGGCATGGTAGATGCCGCTATTGCCTCGGCGCGGGCGCAGCTTGCGAACATCACCTTTGCATACGATGAAATCACCATCCCGCATGGCTTTGATTCAACGCCCGGTGCGTTGGGCAGCCACCAGACGATTACTGTTCCGGCTAATAGTTCCAATGACTATAAAATGCAGAACGATGAATGGTCGGTAAAGGTCAGCATCGACAAAATCGACAGCGAAACCAAGCAGCGCATCAAGGGCGATGCCGAGTTTAAGATTTTTGCGTGGGACACCGTAAATCAGCGGTATATTCCATTCGGCGGTTACAACCAGTACAAGGTTGAGCGTCAGTCGGACGGCAACTACAAGGTTATAAACCACAGCAGCTATGCCAATGGCTCGGATAACCTCTATTACACCCAGCGCAACGAGGGCAAGTTTGTCATCGTGGAGAGCCGCGCACCCAGCGGGTACTACGGCGATTGGACGGATGTGACCAAACCCGGCACGGCAGGCTCTGTGCTGGGCAAGCGGGCGTATGCCTTTGAAATCGCCAAATCATTGGACGCCCAGACGATTTGGCTGGGCAACGCCGATTATAACGCCGACATTACTACGACCAACAGCGGCGGCACCCTTATCGACACCGGCGAGGGTGTGGTCACCATCACCTTTGGCAGCCGCAATGCAGATAAGACCTACGCCACAGACCCCACGGGCATTGCCAACAACGAGAAATCCTACACTATGCACGCCAATGCCGACAAGATGCAGAATGATCGTGTTCTCGGCAATATTCTGCTGACAAAAGTGGATCTGGACGCCGCACGGTATCTGGCTGCGGGCTGCAACGGCGATACTACGCTGGAAGGTGCTGTGTACGATCTGTACGCCGCTGACACCATTGAACACCCGGACGGTGTTTCGGGTGTGGTGGATTATTCCAAAATCACCGATGCCAGCGGCGCCCCCATTTGGCACACGACGGTTCTCACCAACGGTGGCTGGGATACCGATTACCTGCCTATTTTGCAGAAAGACCGACTTGTGGCTTCCGCCCAAATCAAGGACGGCAAGCTGGCTTTTGCAAATCTGTATATGGGACGCTATTATCTGGTCGAACGCGCCACAGGGCTGGTATTGCCCATTGACGGAAACGGAAAGCTGTATGTTACCGGGAAGTATCCGCTTTTGAACAAAAAGCTCGAACGCACAGGCAAGTACAGCAGCCTTGCCACCAAGGGTGGCGAGTACACCGACTACATCTACAAAAACCAGTATTCCGCCGTAGCCGAAAGCCGCAAGTCGGACGGCAGCAAGGCGTGGGATGGATACTATCTGTCCTACGCGAAAGGTTATCTTTGTGACGAGGTCAATCACTACAAAACGCTGTCTTACGCGGATGAATCCGCCTACCACATCCACGCCGAACAGGAGAGCCAAGACGAAGTTCTTAAATCCGGCTTTAGTTTGCAGAAGTTGGTTTCGACCACCGGCCAGCCAAGCCCTGCACTGAAATTGGAGGGTGCGGGCTTTACAGTTTACCGCATTTCCAAGTTAAGCAAGGGGGCGCAGTTCAAGCAGAACCCGGATGGCAGCTACGATGCGGCCAGCATTCTGAACGCCTACCGCAGTGACAACTACGATAACCTGACCCTGAAATATGATTTCACCCACGAGGGACAGGCCATTGCCAATATGTACGAAAGCAGTACCGAAACAGTCAACGCCTATAACGCGACCTTGACCGCAGACGGCGACTACGCCAACGGCAGGGGCAACGGCTGGATTCCCACGGATCAGCCCGCCGAGTATAGGCTGGCAGAAATGTTCACCAACGAGGAGGGCATTTTCCGCGTGGAGGGCCTGCCCTATGGGCAATACCTTGTCGTGGAAACTACCATCCCCAAGGATGTGTTCCAGTGCGATCCGTTCATCGTGACAGTGGACGCCAACAGCCCGCAAAGCCGATTTACAGTTCCTGCGGGCAGCGTCACCACCCCCAGCAACAATTATATGACTTTTAACGTGCTGGACGAGGAATTGGAGGGCTATTTGCAGCTCATCAAGACCGATACAGAAACCGGCAAGGCGGTCAAAATCGCCAACACGGCCTTTGCCTTGTACAAATTAGATGACAAGGGTAATAAGACCCGCATTTCCATGATCGACCCCGCCAGCGGCAGCGCCTCCAAGAAAACGGATGTGTTCTACACCGATGCAGACGGTCTTATGAAAACACCCGAAAAGCTTCCGCTGGGCAGATATTTGATTGAAGAATTGCAAGGTCCGGAGGGCTATTTCAACAATCCTGCCTACTCAGTGAAATTTGAAATCAAGTCCGACCGCGTCTGGCAGGTCGTGGGCAATGCTACCAACGGCATGGATGAGTACATCGTCACGGAAAAATACTGCAACCACGAAACACTCGGTCAGCTTACCATTCGTAAGCTGGGCAATGTGCTGACCGACTACCAAGATGGACAGTTCATCTACACGCAGGACAACCTTGCAAGCGCGGTGTACGAAATCCACGCTGCAGCCGACATTGCCACACCAGACCGCCAAGGCACCTACTGGTACAAATCCGGCGATTTGGTGGCAACTGTTACCACCGGCGCGGAGGGGCAGGTGGATGAAGTGAAATTCAGTCCCACCCGCACGCAGGCAACCTATGATTTCTTGAAAATTACCCATGATGGCACCAAAGGCGAAGTAACCGTGACCCTGCCGCTGGGTAAGTATACTGTTACCGAGGTAAAAGCACCTTACGGCTTTATCCTGACAAACCAGAGCTACACGGTCGAATTTGGCTGGGATAACCAGAAAAACGACATTGTGCTGGCAAAAACTATTGTCAGCCACGAGCAGGACGGCGACAAGGAATGTTCGTACAGCATAGTGAATGTCAGGGATGCCTCGGATGCCCACAAGAACGGGCAGACGCTCGTGTTTGAAAATGCGCGGGTGCTGCCTGTTCCCGAAAAGCCCGGCGATAAAGTCAGCAAAATCGGTGTAGGCATTTACAAGCAGGACCGAGAGGCGCTGACCTATCTGCCCGGTGCGGTGTATGAACTCTACACCGTGGATGACATTTATTCCGCGGACGGTACAAAGCTGCTTGAAGCCGGTACAAAGCTGGCCACCAGTAGCACAACCAACGCCAGCGGCTTTACTTGGTTTGATGTGGACATTCCCATCCGCGCAAAAACTTATCCGGATTCCGGCAACAGCGGCAGATACCGCATTGTGGAAATCACCGCCCCTGCGGGTTACCTGCTGGACAGCACCCCTATGGAAGTTGCCTTTACCTACGAGGGTCAGCAAATCGCGTGGCAGGTCGTGGATGGTACAAACACCAACCTGCGCACCACGGTGGACATTTCCAAGCAGGATATCACCAACGGCAAGGAACTGCCCGATGCGAAGCTGGAAATCCGCGATGCAGACGGCAATCTGGTGGAGGGCTGGACTTCCACAAAAACGCCGCACACCGTGCGAGGTCTAGAGCTGGAAAAAGCGTACACTCTGACCGAAACTCGTGCCCCGGACGGCTACGCCGAAGCCGAAAGCATCGTGTTCAAGCTTGTGCAGAACGGTACAGAGCAGGTCAATGAGGTATATGTGAAATCCGACGATGATTGGGTAAAACTCGACGATGCCACCGTCATTATGCAGGACGCGCCTGTGCTGGATATCGACAAGACCGACATTGCAGGCAATCTACTGCCGGGCGCTACGCTGACGATCCGTGATGCGAATGATGAGGTCGTCGACACTTGGATAACCGACTACAAAACTCACCGTGTTCACATCTCGGATCAATTTATCAAGCTGTCAGGCGAAACTAAGGAGTACATCTACACCCTGACCGAAGATGCCGCCCCGGCTGGCTTTGAAATTGCCGAATCGGTGCAGTTTAAGGTACAGGAGGCAGACGAAAATGTTTGCCTGTTCGTCCGCGAAAATGTGGATGCCGAATGGACACGCGCCGACAAGCGGTTAATTCAGATGATAGACGAAGCCACGCCCCGCGAAGAACCCCCCGCGCCCACGCCTGTTCCCACACCACAGCCGACGCCCGCTGCAACCCCTGCGCCTGCACCTGCACCTACGCCTCATAAGGTGCAGACCCTCCCGCAGACAGGAGATGGTTTCCCGCTGCTGGCTATCACCGACATTGCCCATCCCGACAATCCCAACCTGCACCGCATCCGCGCGGTGACGGATCTGACCGAGGATGTCCTTGCCGGGATGCTCGGCGGCTATGTGGAAAGCTGCGATAACCTCGACCAAGATGGTCGCGCGTGGATTTCAGCGGATGCCATCGCCTGTGAAAATGCAGTTGTCTGCGGGGATGCAGTCCTTACAGATCACGCCGTTGCAAGAGGTAATGCCTATGTCGGCAAGAACGCCACCGTAATGGGGGATGCCACTGTGCAGGATGATGCCATCGTCTGCGGCGGACTGCTCATGGGGAAAAGCTGTGTCTGTGGGTATGCCGTGATTCGGCAGGATGAGCAAACCTTGTGCGCACCGATCATTGACGGCAGCACCCGCATCTATGGCGAAATTTCCGGAAATGTAGTCTGCCGCGGCAATGCCGTTGTCCTGCCCGGCACTAAGCTCGACAACAGGACGCAGGACTGCTTTGTACTCGAAGATGACCGCGTTTCTGTGCAGACGGCAAGCCGGACCCCGCCCCCGAAAGAACCCCGTACCCATGATTTTGAACGATAAAACGAAAGGAAGATGCCTTTGAAGAACACTCCCGAAACGCTCAACATTCTCAACCCTGATTTCCGGATGCCCGAACACTGCGGCGGTGACCGCTGGTCGATTTTGCACGGGGATTCTTTGCAGATTATCCGCCAGTTTGAACCGAACAGCTTCGATGCCATCATCACCGACCCGCCCTATGCCAGCGGCGGCAGCAGCCAGACCACCAAGAACCGCAGCACCAACGAAAAATACAGCAGCATGAGCAAAGAAAAGGCGCTGCCCGACTTCGATTCTGACCAGATGGATCAGCTGAGCTGGATGTTCTGGACGGCGGCATGGCTGCAGGATGCCCGCCGCATTGCCAAGCCCGGCGCGCCTGTCTGCCTGTTCATTGATTGGCGGCAGCTTCCCGCCATGACGCTGGCTTTGCAGTGGGCGGGCTGGACCTGGCGCGGCGTGGCGGTGTGGGATAAGATCGCCAGCCGTCCGCAGAAAGGGCGCTTTCGCCAGCAGTCCGAGTACATTGTGTGGGGGTCCAACGGCAAAATGCCGCTTGAGAGAAATGTTGGGTGTCTGCCGGGCGTGTTCCGATACCCGAACCCCCAGAACCGCATCCATGTGACCGAGAAGCCCTTGCAGCTTATGCGGGATGTGGTGCAGATCTGCGAACCGGGCGGGCGCATCCTTGACCCCTTTGCCGGGGCAGGAACCACCGTGCTGGCCGCTGTGCAGGAAGGCTATGAGGCTGTCGGCATCGAGATGTCGGATGCCTACTTCCAACGCAGCACTGAACGGCTGAAAACTGCCCTTGCAGCCGATGAAAATGCCGAGTGAATCAGTTCTGATTCACTATTTTGCAAGAGACCCCGAAAAGTGAATCAAATCTGATTCACTCCCCAAATGAGAAAGGATTGAACCGATATGAAACGACCCTGGGCTTTTATCTGCGCCAGTGAGGGCGCGACCTCTAAACATCTCCGCAATTATTGCCGTGAAGTCTACCTGCTGGGCTACCTGCCGGTATGCCCTAAATTGCAGGACAGCCAGTATTTGGTGCTGGAAGATGCCGTGGAGCGCAGTGAATACACCGCCATTGTGCGGGATAAGCTGCTCCGCTGCCCGATGCTGGTGGTCTGCAGCCGCAATCAGGACGCTACCACCAACGCACAGATCGGTTTGGCACAGAAGTATAATCGCATTGTAACGACCTTGGACGGTTTGAAGAAAGCCGTTTCGGAGGGCGACGACCTTGTGTCATGAATTGCGCTGGGGGGCATGTTTGGCAAGCATAGCGTTTGGATATCCAAACGCACTTTTGGGGTGATCCCCAAACCCCCGCTATGCGCAGACGCGACCATGTTATCCCGTTGCGGCTGAACGAGCGCGAGTACCGCCATCTTTGTGAACAGGTCAAAACAAGTGGATTATCCCGCGAGGAATACCTGCGCTCCCTAATCTTGGGCAAAGAAATCAATCCGCGCCCCTGCACACACCATGCGGAACTTGTGCGGCAAATTTCCGGTTTGTGCAACAACGCAAACCAGCTTGCGCACCGCGCCAACAGCACGGGCGTGGCGGGGCAGCAGAGCGTGGACGAGATGACGCGCGTCGCCAAGGAAGTCTGGCTCACAATAAAAGAAAACTACTAGGAGGCTCTATGAAATATGGCTTACACATCCGTGATCCCTGTCCGCCGTCTGGATCGGGCGGTGAAGTATGTGATGAACAAAGAAAAGACCACGGCGGTATCCTTGCAGGACGCATTGGACTATGCCGCCAACCGCGATAAAACAGAGCAATCCTGCTTTGAAAGCTCGTATGCCTGCACGTTAGAAACCGCCTTTGCCGATATGCGGCAAACCAAGGAACGCTGGCACAAGTCGGGCGGTGTGCAGGGGTATCACCTTGTGCAGAGCTTCGTTGCAGGAGAAGTCTCCCCCGAACTGGCGCACCGAATCGCAAAGGAACTGGCAGACCGTGTGCTGGGCGGGCGGTATGAATATGTCATCGGTACGCACCTGAACACCGGGCATATCCATTCGCATATTGTCTGGAACTCGGTCAGCCGGATAGACGGCAAGAAATACCACAGCAACGGCAAAAGCTATGTAACGCAGATTCGCGCGGTGTCGGATGAACTTTGCCGGAAATATAAGCTGTCTGTCATCGACACCGAGAACTCAAACCATGTGGCAAAGCCTTATGCGGAGTGGATGGCAGAAAAGAATAGTCAACCCACATGGCGCACTGCCATCCGGCAGGATGTGGACGAAGCAATTCAACAAAGCCTTACATGGCGGCAATTTCTTACTGTGCTGGACCGCAAAGGCTATGCAGTCCGCATGGGGCACAGGTATCCCGTGTTACGCCCACCCGGAAAAGAGCGCTTTGTTCGCTTCAAAACGCTGGGCAAGCGGTACACGCCCGAAGCCATCCAGACGCGCATCCTGTATCCACGAAGCTACCGCCCTTATGTTGAAAATCCGCCAACAATCCAACATGGCCGTCTGCGCAGCGGGAAGAAGCCTTGCCGCAAGCTGACCGGGCTGCGGGCGTTGTATTATCGCTATCTATACGAATTGGGCGCACTCCCCCGTAAGCCGAGCCGTCCAAGTTATGCTGTTCGGCAGGATGCCTACAAGTTAGACCAGCGCATCCGGCAGATGGAGTTCCTATCCAAGCACAACATTGACACGCTGGCACAGCTGGAAACTCACCGACAAGCCCTGCAAACAGAAATTGGGCAGTTGCTGACAAAGCGTAAGCAACTACCCAAAACCGATGATGTACAATCGCAGCATGAATCGGTCAATACCGCCCTAAAGCAGCTTCGCCAAGAAGAACGTCTCTGCCGCAAAATCGCAGAACACTCCCTAGAAGTGCAACAACACCTCACCGAAGCCCGCCGTGACCGCGCCGAACAGCAAAAACAAGAACAGGAACGTGCGCGTGACCGCCGCCCCGATATTACAACGCGTTAATCTGTAAGACCCAGCAGCCAATCCCGCGCATTGATGCGGCGAATGCCGTCATACTGTTCCTCCGGATCATCATCCATCGTAAGAATATATTTAGGATAGTGGTCGCGGATGGACAGTAAGGGGCGCAGTTCCCGCTGCAGGGTATCCGCATCACGAACGGAAAGTGCCACTTGGTAATAGAAAATACTGTTGCCGTTCATTGCCACAAAATCGACCTCAAAAGAATCGACCTTTCCGACATACACATCATAGCCGCGCCGCAGCAGTTCCAGATAAATCACATTTTCCAGAATATGACCTGCGTCTGTATTGCGCTTGCCAAGCAGCATAAATCGCATACCGATATCTACGACATAGTATTTTCCCAAAGTTTTCAGATACTGCTTACCCTTGACATTATACCGCTGTGCGGGATAGATAATGTAGCTTTCGATCAGCGCATCAAGATAGCGTTCGACGGTCTTTACATCAACTTTTCGTCCTTCGGATGTCAGGGTGTCTGCGATTTTCTTGGAGGAAAGCGGACTGCCGATGTTGTCAAAAACATAGCGCAGCACACTTTTCAACATCAACGGATCGAGGATCTTTCTTCGTGTCAAAATATCTTTTACGACAATCGTGTTAAAAATGCCATCCAAGTAATCCCGAATCTCGTTCGGATGCCCCTTAAGTTCCAGCGCATAGGGAAAGGAACTGTTTTCCAGATATTCGGTATATTTTATTCCGCGATCTTCCATACTGCCGGTACTCTGCATATATTCCTTAAAAGAAAGCGGCAGCATTTCGATTTGCACATAGCGCCCGGAAATAAGGGTGGCTATTTCACTGGACAGCATATAGGCATTGGAACCTGTGACGTATATATCTACATTTTTCTTGATATACAAA
>OHFD01000592.1_pt1 | contig 11868 bp, 8 predicted proteins | sample 1567451 | NCBI WGS metagenome assembly OHFD01 (sample SAMEA3879588, study PRJEB24766) | human gut metagenome | biome: human-associated habitat; feature: feces | place: USA | collected 1985/1987 | reverse complement strand
TGTACAGGCCGATGAAGGGGTAGCTCAGCGCCGAAAGCAGAAAATAGGTCTCGGCGTAGTGCATCACGTCCGCATCAATGGAGCCGAAGATGCCCCGCAGGATGGCGTACCGCCCGCCGATGACCACTGCCGCCACCAGCACACTGAAGCTGGACAGCACGAATAAGATCTGCGCAGCCGCCGCCTTGGCGTTTTTTGGCTCCTGATGGCCGATGTACTGGCTGGTGACCACCGCACCGCCGGTGGCCAGCGCGCTCATGATCTGGATCATCAGGGTGTTGAAGCTGTCCACAAGGCTCACGCCGGACACGGCGGCTTCGCCCACCGAGGATACCATCAAAGTATCTGCCAGACCAATGGTCACGCTTAACGCCTGCTCCGCGATCAGCGGCAGCAGCAGCGCCACCAGCGCCTGCCGTGGAAACAGGGGAGTGGATGTGAATTTGGACGATTTCATGCTGTCCTCCGTTGCAAATGACAAAAAAGCTCGAATGCTTCTATCATACAGCGGAAGCGGTCGAAATGCAAGAGGTTGTATACAAGAAAGTGTCAAAAAGCAACAGCCCGCCGCGCTGCGTGCCCTTTACCCATGGGCGCAGTTGTGTTAAAATAAGGTTGCAGCCCGCCCCGCTGTGCAGGAGAGGGGCGCTGCTTTGATAAATGGATAAGGTATGATAAGAAGGTAAAGACCCATAAGGGGGTACAGTATGCAGCAAACTGCGCACAAGGTCGTGGTCATCGGGCATCGCAACCCGGACACCGACTCCATCTGCTCTGCCATTGCCTATGCAGAGCTGAAAAACAAGACCAGTGATCTGGTTTGCGAGGCCCGGCGTGCGGGCAAGATGAATCAGGAAACGGAATTTGTGCTGAAAAAGTTCGGGGTCACGCCGCCCCGGATGTGCACCGATGTCAACCCTAAAATTCGGGATGTGGATTACCGGCAGGTGCCCGGCATCCCCGGCTCCACCAGCCTGCGCAAGGCGTGGGAGATCATGCGCGACCAGAAGATCGACACCCTCCCCGTGACCAGCGAGGAGGACGAATTGCAGGGTGTCATCACGGTGAAGGATATCGCCACCGCCAACATGGACCTGTTCGACACCGGCATCCTTGCCAAGAGCCGCACCAGCTACCGCAATATTCTGGAAACGCTGGGCGCCACCATGGTGGTGGGCAGCGAGGACGCGGAGTGCACCACCGGTCACATCCGCATTGGCACCGCCACCCCGGAAATGCTGGAAAGCAGCATGGAAAAGGGTGATATCGTCATCCTGACCAACCGCTACGAAAGCCAGCTCTGCGCCATCGAGAAGGAAGCTTCTCTCATCATCATCTGCAACGGCGCAAAGGTGGGCCGCACCATCCAGCACATTGCCGCCGAGACCGGCGTAGCCATTATGAGCGCCCCCTGCGATACCTACGCGGCGGCAAAGCTCATCAGCCAGTGCGCGCCCATCTCCTATTACATGACCCGGGACGATATCATGAAATTCACCCTCGTCACCCCGGTGGCAGACGTCACCCGCGTGATGGCAAAGGTGCGCCACCGGTATTTCCCCATTCTGGACGCAGACGGCAAGTATTGCGGTATGATCAGCCGCCGCAACATCATCAACCTGCGCAAGCGCCGCATCATTCTGGTGGACCACAACGAGGCCACACAGGCGGTGGAGGGCTTCGATCAGGCCGAGATCCTGGAGATCATCGACCACCACCGCATCGGCAGTCTGGAGACCAGCGGCCCGGTGTACTTCCGCAACCAGCCGGTGGGCTGCACCGCCACCATCGTCACCCAGATGTACGATGAAAACGGTGTGACCATCCCGCAAAAGACCGCCGGTCTGCTGCTGGCCGCCATCCTGTCGGATACACTGGTGTTCCGCAGCCCCACCTGCACCCCCATCGACGTAAACGCCGCCAACCGTCTGGCAAAGATCGCCGGGGTGGACATCAACGAGTTTGCCAACGAGATGTTCGAAGCCGGCGAAAAGCTGGACGGCAAGACCGCCGAGGAAGTGTTCTTGCAGGACTTCAAGGTGTTCATGTGCGGTGATATCCGCTTTGGCGTGGCGCAGGGCAGCTATATGACCCGCAAGAACCTGACCGCCGCCGAGGCGCTGCTGAAGCCCTATCTCGAGGAAGCACGCAACAAGCAGAACGTGGAGGATATCTATATGCTGCTGACCGACGTGCCCAAGGAGGAGAGCGTGGTCATCTGCAACGGACGCTACGCCGCCGAGGTGCTGACGGATGGCTTCGACACCCAGCCCGCCGCCGATGCCAGCTGGACGCTGCCGGGCGTGGTGAGCCGCAAAAAGCAGTTCATTCCCGCCCTGATGACCGCTTATCAGGAGCTGTAAAGGGACACTGCCGTGTTTGATTTTCTTTCCAAAAAAGATCGCACCCCGCCCGCACTGCCGGAAGGCACGGAGCGGCGGCGCTACACCATCACCGGACAGGTGCAGGGAGTGGGTTTCCGCTACCGGGCACGGTACGCCGCGCAGACCCTTGACCTGACCGGCTGGGTGCAGAACGAGGATGACGGCAGCGTGACGCTGGAGGTGCAGGGCGACCCGGATAAATTCATGTCCCTGTTCGCCATGATCCAGAAAAGCGACTATATCCAGATCACCGGCATCCGCCAGAAGGACATCCCGCCCGACCCGTGGGAGCGCGGGTTCTCGGTGAAGGGATATTAAAGGAACTGAATAGAAACAGAGCGCCTGACACCGCGGTGTCAGGCGCTCTGTTTTATCATATTATATTTTCACCCCAGCACCTTGAGGGGAGAGTTTTCCACCCACAGGGTATGATCCAGCAGGCGGGTGACGGCAAGCCGTCCATTTGCCGTTACCCGGGCGGGGTCGAGGGCGTAGAAGTCGCTCTCGGTCAGGTTTTCCGGGTCGGCGGTGGGGGAGATGCCCGCCACGCATACCCAGTGCCCGTAGGTGCTGCTGGTGGCAATGTGGGGGTAGTTCACCTCGCTCCAGCCGGAGGAAGTCAGGTGGTATTCATAAGTAGAGGTGCGGTTCGTGTGGCGCTTTACCCCGCTCACCGTGGTGTTTTTCAGGTGCACGATCACCGGACGCCCGGCGGAAAGCTCGCTGTACAGCTTTTTCAGGCACTCGGCGCGGGTGCCGGAGTACCCGGTGTAGCCCGCTGCGGACCACACCGCACCGTTCGACCACATCCCGCTGCCGGAGCACACCTTGCCGTCCAGAATGGTGCGGGCGTAGCGCAGCGCGTACAGGCTGCACTTGCCGGAGGTCTGGTTGCCGATGGAAAGAATGTGGCTGGTGTCGAAGCTGAGCAGCCGGATGCCGTTTTTCTCTTTCAGTTCAGCGGCGTGGGCACGGGGAAAAAAGGCGCACAGCAGCAAAACCAGCGCCAGAACTGCCGCCGCCAGCCGCTGTGCCGCGCGGGCGGGACAGTGTTGCATGGGTACTTCCTCCAAGTTCGTTTCAATCTGGACATGATTTTACCACTAAAACGTGGTGAAAATGTGTAAAAAGGCAAAATAATGGAGAAAGTGGCTCGCCCTCTCAGTCAAAGCCTGCGGCTTTGCCAGCTCTCCCAAAGGGAGAGCCAAGTCCACTGCCGAGAAGTTTCTCTTTGCGCCTAATACTTTAGCGCTGAACTTTACGGCTTGGCTCTCCCTTTGGGAGAGCTGGCGCGGGAGCGCCTGAGAGGGCGAACCCTTTTCAAGAAAGTTAACGCTTGCCAACACAACATATATCCAAATTTAAGTGCTCCCGCACCCGGCAAAACCGCGCCGCCGGGGCAGGGAAAAGATGATTCTGTGAATTGTAGACAGACTTTATTCCGGAATATATCAGAACTGCAACAAATCCCGCTTATTTTCATCATTTTCACGAAACTGCTTCAGGAAGTTTAGCGATATTCCCGATTGACAAAACCGTCAGGCGTCGGATATAATCAGGGCAGAAAGGCAACGATGGTTGCGAAAGCCTTTCGAGAAAAAAGAAACATATCCACAAAAAACGCTGATTGGAGGGATACCCCTATGAAGAAACTGTCAAAGATCGTCGCTCTGCTGCTTGCAGGCGCAATGGCTATGGTGATGCTCACCGCCTGTTCCGGCGGCGGCAACACTGGCAGCATGAAAGAGGACACAACGGCTGAGGATAAGGTTCTGGGCAAGTACAGCACCAGCACTGCAAGCGTAGATAATAACAAAGCCCTGAAGGCTGAAGCAGAAAAGTTCTTGGATGAGAAGATCAATGCTTCTGGCAGCATCTTTGGTTATAAGTTCGTTCTTGGCGGCGAAGTAAAGGGTAAGGACAAAGAGTATCTGACGGTTCTCGTGGCGACGAACTTCTCCTATGAGGATACGATACTGGGTCTCATTCTGAACGAGATCTCGAAGAAGGTCAATACCGATACAAATGTCAATATCAACCAGAATGGCGCTTGGACAGACATTGGCGTTGTTGTCAAGGGAGATAGCAAGCATAGCTACATGGCAATTGCGTTCAAGGTCAAGAACCCCAACTACCACAAATAAGTAAAGAATCATCAGTCCTTTCTTCCCCGGAGAGCACCCGCCCTCCGGGGCTTTTTTGCGCTCTGCCCAAAAATCCCGGCAAAAAACAGGCACACTTGCCATTGACGAACCCTGCCGCGCTGCTGTAAAATGAAAGCAGAATGCCCTGTGCATCCGCACGGGACCCCTGCATTTTATAAAAGGAGCATTGCATGAAAAAGTTAAAGCGTCTTGCAGCTGTTCTGCTGGCCGGTATCATGGCACTGGCACTGTTCACCGCCTGCAGCGACAGCAGCGACCCCGGCAACCCGGAGTTTGATACCAAGGTGGAACGTGCCTATCTTGACGCGCTGAATAATACATTCGGGACGAGCTTTGAAAACGATGCCGACATCAAGAGGCTGGCCATCGAGCACATCGAGGAGAAACATGGCGCAGACAGCCTGACCGGCAGTGCACGCTGGAAAACAGAGGGCGACGGAAAGACCGTGGTGCGGCAGGTGCAGCTCTGCTTTGATACAAGAAGCAGCAAGCCGGACGCCTATGTGCCGCTTTTCTACGAGGCCGCCAAAACCGCAGCCATCAAAGCGAACTACATCAATGTTCAGACCCTGTTTAAAACCGTGAAGGATGAGTGCGGCGGCGCAGAGGAAAACGGCAGAACGCTGGAGCTTACCGCGCTGGGGGTCGGCGCAAAGACCATCGGCGGCAAGACCTATGTTGCCATCGGCTTTGAGCTGACCAACACCACCCCGTAGAACTGAACCCCATCCCGCCCCGAGGAGCACCCCGCTCCCCGGGGCTTTTTTGCGTGAACCCCTCCCGTGAAAATGGGATAGCGGAGCGTCCGCAGACGCTCCGCTATCCCGAAAATAAAAATAATTCTTCCGCTGTTTATGCGCAAAGCGCACGCGGCGCGCATTCCAAATCGTCCCGCCTTGCCCGGCGGGCTTTTTTTCGCCTTTTTGTGACAAACCCCGCCCGCTGTGGTACAATAAAAGGGTATCGAACTCACACAGAAAGGACGTTTCCATGCAGCTGTTTGAACTGGTCAGCCCACGGCTGTTCCGCCCGCTGGCGGGGCCCAACCGGGCGTTTTATGCAGAGCTTTTGCTGCTGCTCTGGGAGGAGTGCCGCCATACGGCAGATTACAGCATTTCCCGCGCCGAAGCCGTCTCCCGCGCCGAGGATTATTTTGCCGCGCTGGCAAAGCCGCTGGCGCTGGATGCCGACGGCGCGGGCGATGAGGACGAGCAGCCCACCCGCGACCCCCACACGCTGGCGGTGGGCTTTTTGCTGCGTCTGCGCCGCACCGGCTGGCTGGAGGAGCAGCCCGGCAGTTATGAGAGCGAGCCCACCTTTGCCTTTATGCCGGAAGTCACCCCGCTGCTGGATGCGCTGGAAGAGATACTGAACCCCCGGGTGGTCACCTACACCGGCAAGCTGTACAAGGCGTGGCAGCTGCTGGGCAGCATCGGGCAGGAAAAAAGCCCCTACGAGAACGTGCTGCGGGAGGTGGCGGCAGACCTTGAAACTTTGAACAAGTCCCTGCGCGCCCTCAACGCTTCCATCGGGCATTATATCGACCGCCTGACCCATAACCGCACCCCGCAGGAGGTACTGGAACTGTTCGACCAGTATGAGGAAAAGGTGGTGGCGGCGGCGTACCACCGCTTTAAAACCAGCGATAACCTGTTCAATTACCGCGCCTATCTGGAAGAAGAACTGGACGACTGCGAGCAGAACCAGCTGCCGCGCTTAGCGTTGGATTACGCCCGGGTGGAGCGCTGCGCCCCCGGCGAAGCTGCACCCCGGGTGCGTGCCCTCATCCAGCAGCAGCGGGACGCGCTGGAAGAGATGAGCACCCTGATGAAGGAGATCGACGCCAGCCACATCCGCTACCGCAAGCGGGCGGTGCAGCGGGCACAATTCCTGCTGCTGAGCGACCGCTCGGCGCAGGGCAGCGTCACCGCCCTGCTGCGCCGCTATGCCGAGGAGATCCGCAGCCCGGAGCAGCTGTTCGAGCCGGACGATGGCCCGGTGGCAGCGCGGCTGCACCTGTACCCGGCGGCAGTGTTCGGCGCAAAGCCGTTGTATCCCCCCGCCGCGCCCCGCACCGAAGCACCCCTTGCCCCGGTGTGCACCGAACCCCTTGACCCTGAACGGCTGCGGCAGGAGCAGCAGCTTCTGCTGGACTACGCCCGCCTTGCCGTCACCGAGGAAAACGTGGCGTTGCTGGCGCGGCAGGCACTGGCCGCCCGCGGGCAGGTGAACGCCTCCACCCTTGTGGAGGAATACCCGAACGACTTTACAGGCATCATCGGCCTGCACACCTATTCCCAGTCGCCGCACCGGGAGTATGATATCACCATGACCGGAAACTGGGTGGAGCGCGGCGGCTTCCGGTTTCAGGATTTTGTCCTGACCCGCCGCAAGGAGGTAAACACGGATGGCAACCATTGATCTGCTGGAAGAAACCGCAAACTATCTGCTCAACCACTGCTTTGTGCTGGGCTGTGTAGAGGAACAGCGGGCAAAATATCTATATATTCAGGATCACCTCAACGAGGTGCGCGCGGTGTTCAAACCCTTGGGCTACGCGGTACTTTTGTACCCCGCACCCATGCAGGCGGCGGCGCTGGTCAACGAGCACGAGGGCAGTCAGGCACGGCTGCTCAAGTACGAAAGCATCCTGCTGCTGGTGCTGCGGCTTTTGTACCTGCAAAAGCGGGAAAGCCTTGCCGCCAGCGCGGACGAGGTGCTGGTGACCGTAGAAGAAGTACAGGCCGAATTGCAAAAGATGAATCTGCCCCGCAAGCTGGATCAGCAAACGCTGGAAAAGCTCATGCGCACCCTGCGCCGGTACAATCTGGCGCGTCCGGTGGGACGGCTCTCCGGGCTGGACAGCCGCATTGAGGTATTTCCCACGGTGCTGCTGGCGCTGCCGGACGCCGACCTTGCGGATGCCGCCGCCGAGAGCGCCCGCACCCGCACCGAGCTTGGTCTGTACGAGCGCCCGGAGGGCGCAGACACCGAAGCAGGGGAGGGTGAAGCATGATCGAACTCAAGCGCCTGAAACTGATCAACTGGCATAACTTTGAAAATACCACCTTCGACTGCGCCCGCCTGACCTATATGATCGGCGTAAACGCCGTGGGCAAGACCACCATTCTGGACGCCATCCGCTACTGCCTGACCACAAACCGCAACTTCAATGCGCTGGGCAATAAAAAGAGCGGCCGCACCCTGCAGGGCTCTGTCCACGCCAAGCAGCGCGGCGAAAACGCCTACCGCCGCCCGGGGCATACCGTGGCGTATATCGGGGCGGAGTTCTGGGACAGCGCAAAGCACACCAGCTTTGTCATCGCGGTGCGGGTGGAGTCCGAAGGTCCTATGCAGGAACTGCACCCCGGCGACCAGACGTGGTATATCTCGGAGGACGGCATCACGCTGGAACAGCTGCCCTTTATCGACCCGCGCACCGGTGCGCCCAGCGCCAAGGAGGACTTCAAGCCCGCCGAGGGGCGGCTTTCCTACACCCGCAGCCCCAGCGAAGCGCGGGACAGAATATGCCGCGCACTGGGCATCGGGCGCGCAGCCAGCCCGCTGGGCAAAAAGTTCAACGAGGTGTTCCAGATGGGCACCAGCATGGACGAGATCCCGAACTTCCGGGAGTTTCTGTACCAGTACATCCTCCCGCAGCCGGAGCTGGACTTGGAAGCCTTGCAGGGCGACCGCTTGGAGCTGGAAAACCTGCACGCCGTGCTTGCCGAGGCCCAGACCCGCGCCGATGCGCTGGACGAGATCGTCCGTTTTGGCCGCGAAGCTACCGAAAAACAGACCGAAGCCCTTGTGAACCGGGGTGCCGCCCTGCTGGCGCGGGCTGCTGCCGATGCCGGGGAAAAGGCCGTCTGGCAGGAGCGGGTAGACGCCGGACGCCGCCAGCAGGAGACGCTGCGCACCCGCTACGCCGAAGCCAAGACCGCCGAAGCAGAAGCCCGCCGCGCCTACCTGACCGCCCACAGCGCCGCCGGTGCCAGCGGCGAGGGCCGCGCACTGGATGCCCTCAGCGAGGAGCTGGCGCACCGGCAGACCGCACTGGATGCCGCCGCCCGCCGCGCCGACACCGCCGAAAAAGCCGCCGAAAAGACCGGCAACCTGCTGGCGGTGCTGCGCCGCAGCGGCTTTGCCGCCGGACAGAAGATGGCAGACCTGACCCCCGACACTCTGCCCGCCCTGACCGACTGGCTGACCGCACAGGAAAAGCCGCTGGAAGAAGCCTATTTTGCCGCCCGGCAGCACACCGCCGCCTTGCAGCGGCAGCAGACCGAGAAACGCGCCGAGCTGGATGCCGTATCCGGCGGCAAGTGGGTGTACCCCCACGGCGATGCCGCCACCCGGGTGCGGGACGCCGTGAATGCCGAGCTGAAAAGCCGGGGCATGGAGCCGGACGCCCGCATCTTCTGCGAGCTGCTGAACGTGGAGGACGAGAGCTGGCAGGACTGCGTGGAAGCCTGTCTGGGCGACCGCCGCTTTGATATCCTTGTGCCGCCCGCCCACTACGCCGCCGCAAAGAGCGCCTTTGTGGCGCTGAAGGATAAGGTTGGCCCCATCAGCCTGCTGGACACCCCGGGTCTGCGCAAGGCCAATCGCCGCGCCGACACCGCCCCCGCCGACAGTCTGGCGGCACAGGTCACCAGCGAAAACCCGCTGGCCGCGCAGTACGCAGACACCATCCTGCGCCGCATCGTCTGCTGCGACACCCCCGACACGCTGGAAAACTACCCCGACAGCGCCACCCGGGACCTTCTGCGCCACCATCCCTTCCGGTTGGAGCGTCTGCGCACCCCGCAGCGCTATATCGGTCTGGAAGCCCGCCGCGCCCGCGCCGGGGCACTGGCAGGGGAGATGAACGCCCTTGCCGAAGAAGTACGCGCCGCCGCACAGGCAGAGCAGAACCTGAAAGCCGCATACAGCCAGTACCAGACCCTTTTGCGCGGCACCACGCTGGAAGAACTTGCCGCCTTGTGGGACGCCCGCGCCGCCCTGACCGCCGCCCGCGCGGCGGTGGACAAGCAGGCCGCAAAGCTGGCCGAGTGCCGCGAGAATCCGCTTTTGCAGCAGCTGTATAAGGAGGAAGAGGTGCGCGAAGCCGCATGGGAAGCCGCCCGCACTGCCGTGGAGCAGACCGGCGGCGATCTGCGCGTGTGCGAAAAACAGATCTCCTCCTGTGAGACGGAGCAGCAGAAGGCGGTGGACACCGCCGAAAAGAGCGCACAGGCCGCCGAGAGCTTTTTTGCCGCCCACCCGCTGGTGGAACCGCTCTCCCGCAGCCGTCAGCAGGCGCTGACCGGGCCGGACAAATCCCCCCGCGCCGCCGCGCAGGCCGCCGAAAAGGCACAGGCCAAGCTGGACGATGCGCTGACCGTCTACCTGAACAGCACGCTGGAACCGGCGCAGCGGGAATACAACCGGCGCTACGTCTGCGATTATCCTCTGGGGCTTGCCGGGCTGGAACAGTACCGCGCCCAGCATGAGAGCCTTGTGCGCATCGATTTGGAGCGCTACGCCGCCCGCCTGGAGCAGGCGCAGCGGGACTGCAAGGACCGCTTCCGCAAGGATATCCTGTTCCGCATGAAGGACGATATCTTCAACGCCCGGCGGCAGTTCCGGGAGCTGAACAAGGTCATGGAGCAGCTGACCTACGGCGAGGAAGTCTACCGTTTTGAGCTGGAGCCCAGCCGCGACCCGCAGCTGGCGGCGTTCTATCAGGTCATCGTGGACAAGGGCAACCAGCAGATGACCGAAGGTGACTCTCTGGACAACCTTGCCGCCACCGCCGACCCCGCCTACGAGCGTCAGGTGGACGAACTGATGGAAAAGATCATGGCGGATGTGGACGAGAACACCCGCGCCCGGCAGGAGGGACGCACCGCCGCCGGTGCAACCCTTTCGGACTATGTGGACTACCGCACCTATCTGGACTACGATATCAAGGTGACCAATCAGGTCACCGGGCAGCAGGCGTATCTTTCCCGCGTCAGCCGCGATTCCTCCGGCGGCGAGAATCAGGCGCCCTTCTATGTGGCCATCTGCGCAAGCCTTCTGCAGATCTACCAGAAGAGCGAGAACAGCATCCGTCTGGTGCTGCTGGACGAAGCCTTCAGCAAGATGACCAGCGACCGCATCCGCCCCATGATGGAACTGTTCCGCCGCCTGCAATTGCAGGTGCTGCTCATCTCCACCGTGGAAAAGAGCACCGCCATCCAGCCCTACTGCGATATCACCTACTCCATCGTCCGCCACGGCGATGCCAACGCCATCGCGCCCTTTGTCCGCATTGCAACAGAGTGATGCAAAGCAGGGCTTGACATCAAAAATAAACTTTGCTATACTGTTTTTCGCTCATCGGAGGGCTGTTTCAACGTAATTGAAGGGCCGGATAAGATGTCATCGTTTGCGCTTCCCGGAGGCTGTGGGCACCGTAGTGCCGCAGCAGAAGAGGGAACGCACCGGAGCGGTGGTTCTTATCCGGCCTTTTTGCATATGTGAAGTTCAAAAAGGAGGAGTTATGCCAAAGAAAGCCATCCAATTGTCCGACCATTTTACCTATTCCCGCCTGCTGCGGTTCGTGCTGCCCTGCATCGGCACCATGCTGTTCACCTCCGTCTACGGCATCGTGGACGGCCTGTGCGTCTCCAACTTTGTGGGCAAAACGGCCTTTGCGGCGGTCAACCTCATCATGCCGCTGCCGCAGCTGCTGGGCACTGTCGGCTTTATGCTGGGCACCGGCGGCAGCGCCATCGTAGGCATCACGCTGGGCGAGGGCGACCAGAAAAAAGCCGACCGCTATTTTTCCATGTTTCTGCTGGCAGCGCTCATCTCGGCCAGTGTGCTGGCCGTGCTGGGCATCCTGCTCCTGCGCCCAGTCGCCATGCTGCTGGGCGCAAAGGGCGAGCTGCTGGACTACGCCGTGCGCTACGGGCGCATCCTGATGCTGGCGCTGCCGCCCTTTGCGCTGCAAAATATGTTCCAAAGCTTTTTCGTCACCGCCGAAAAGCCGCTTCTGGGCTTCTGGTTCACCGTAGGTGCAGGCTGCACCAACATGGTGCTGGATGTGGTAATGGTGGGTATGCTGCACTGGGGCGTGGAGGGCGCTGCCGTTGCCACCCTCATCAGCCAATTGGTGGGCGGCGTGCTGCCGGTATTCTATTTTATCGACCACGGCAATACCAGCCGCCTGCACCTGTGCAGAACACAGTTTTACGGCCGCGTGCTGTGGGATGCCTGTATCAACGGTTCTTCTGAGCTGATGACCAACCTTTCCATGTCGCTGGTCAATATCCTGTATAACTTCCAGC
>OHFD01000583.1_pt1 | contig 11948 bp, 7 predicted proteins | sample 1567451 | NCBI WGS metagenome assembly OHFD01 (sample SAMEA3879588, study PRJEB24766) | human gut metagenome | biome: human-associated habitat; feature: feces | place: USA | collected 1985/1987 | reverse complement strand
ATGTCCGCATTGTGGTGTGACTATATATATCCTTTATATATTAAAGAAAAAGGAAAATGATTAAGAAAGTATTGATTGCCAACAGAGGTGAGATTGCCTTGCGCGTCATGCGTTCGTGCCGGGAGATGGGACTGCTTACGGTTGCTGTCTTTTCCGAGGCCGACCGCACCTCCCATCATGTGGCATATGCCGATGAGGCTTATCCGATAGGACCGGCCGTGGCAAAAGAGAGTTATCTGAATATTGAAAAAGTGATTGCCACGGCAAAGCGATGCGGTGCCGATGCCATCCATCCGGGTTACGGCTTTTTGTCGGAGAACTCGGAGTTTGCACGCCGTTGCAAGGAGGAAGGGATTATCTTTATCGGTCCCGCTGCCGAGACGATGGAGGCGATGGGCGACAAGATAGCTGCCCGCAAGCGAATGATTGCGGCAGGCGTACCCGTGGTTCCCGGAACGGAACAACCTTTGCAGAGTGCCGAAGAAGCCGTGCGCATCTGCAACGAGATAGGTTATCCCGTGATGCTGAAGGCGTCTATGGGTGGCGGTGGTAAAGGTATGCGCCTTATCCATAACGAGAGCGAAGTGGTGGAAGCCTACAACACGGCACGCTCCGAGTCCATGTCCTCCTTTGGAGACGACACGGTCTATCTGGAGAAGTTCGTGGAAGAACCCCACCACATCGAGTTCCAGATATTGGGCGACAACCACGGCAACGTCATCCACCTCTTCGACCGCGAATGCTCCGTGCAACGCCGCAACCAGAAGGTGGTAGAAGAAAGCCCGTCACCCTTCCTTACGCCGGAATTGCGCCGGGAGATGGGGGAGAAGGCGGTTGCCGCAGCCAAGGCAGTAAACTACTCCGGTGCAGGTACCATCGAGTTTTTGGTAGACAAGAACCGTCGGTTCTACTTCCTCGAAATGAATACGCGCTTGCAAGTGGAGCACCCCATCACGGAAGAAGTGGTAGGCGTGGACCTGGTGAAAGAGCAAATCCGCATTGCCAACGACGAGGTGCTGCACCTCAAGCAGGAGGAACTGTTCCAGCGCGGCCATGCTATAGAGTGCCGCATCTGTGCCGAAGATACGGAAAACAACTTCATGCCGTCTCCCGGTGTCATCAAGCAACTGACGGAACCGAACGGAATCGGTGTCCGCATTGACAGCTACGTGTACGACGGCTATGAGATTCCCATCTACTACGACCCCATGATAGGTAAGCTCATCGTATGGGCAACCACCCGCCAGTATGCCATCGAGCGTATGCGCCGTGTGCTCTACGAGTACAAGATTACGGGCGTAAAGACCAACCTTGCCTATCTGAAGCGCATCATGCACGTGCCCGACTTTGTGAAGGGAGAGTACAACACCCTCTTTATCGAGAAGAACGCCCGCATGCTGGTACGCACCAACATTGCCAACGAAGAGTTGGAGAACATCGCCATGATAGCTGCCTATATGGACTATCTGGTTAATCTGGAGGAGAATGTTTCGGCACAGCTACCCGATGCCCGCCCCATCAGCCGTTGGAGGGAATTTGGCTTGCAGAAGGGAGTGCTCAGGATTTAAGGAATGGATAATTGATAATGGAGAATTAATAATGGAAATACATATAGGAGACCGTATCGCAGACATTACCCTGGTGGGTAAGGAAGGAAATAAGGTTCAGCTTACCATTGACGGAAAGCCTTACGAAGTGGACATTGTGATGGCGGAGAACGGAAGTTGCTCCATCCTGCACAACGGAAACTCGTTCAACGCAGGCCTTGTGCGCGGCGAGGGAGGAAAGAGCTATGACATCAGCATGCTCCAGCGTTCCTTCCACGTAGACATTGTAGACACGCAAGCCAAGTATCTGCACATGAAGAAAGGAGCCGACGAGAAGCAGGGCGACAAGATTTTGGCTCCGATGCCGGGCAAGGTGGTAAGCATTCCCGTCAAGGTGGGCGACCGACTGGCTGCCGGAGACATTGCCGTGGTGCTGGAAGCCATGAAGATGCAGAGTAACTATAAGGTAAATGCCGACTGCATCGTCCGCAACATCCTCGTGAGCGAGGGCGAACCGGTAAATGCCAACCAAGTATTGATTGAATTGGAGTTGATAAAGGGGGAATAATCCCGAGTCGCATTCAGTCCGTATATTATAAATCACTAAATTGTAAATGCAAATATGAACAGAGAAGAAATATACCGCCAGTTTGAGGAACTGGACAAACGTGCCTCGCTGGGTGGGGGCGTAGACAAGATAGAGAAACAACACGCCTCCGGCCGCATGACTGCCCGCGAACGTATTGACATGCTGCTGGACAAAGGCTCGTTCAATGAGCTGGACAAGTTCGTGAACCACCGCTGCACCAACTTCGGCATGGAGAAGAAGCAGATTGCCGGAGACGGCATGGTGTCCGGTTACGGAAAGATAGACGGCCGCCTTGTATTTGTCTATGCCTACGACTTCACGGCGCATGGCGGTTCGCTCAGCGAGACGAATGCCGCAAAGATTGTAAAGGTGCAGCAGCTTGCCCTGAAGAACGGTGCTCCCGTCATTGCCCTCAACGATTCGGGCGGCGCACGCATCCAGGAAGGTGTGAACAGCTTGGCAGGCTATGCCTCCATCTTCTATCAGAACACCATTGCGTCGGGTGTCATTCCGCAGATATCCGCCATTCTGGGGCCGTGTGCCGGTGGGGCATGCTACTCTCCGGCGCTTACCGACTTTATCTTCATGGTAAAGGAGCAGAGCCACATGTTTATCACCGGTCCGGACGTGGTAAAGACCGTGACCCACGAGGAGGTGGACAAGGAGGAACTGGGCGGTGCCTATACGCATAGCAGCAAGAGCGGCGTTACCCACTTCATGTGCAATACGGAGGAGGAGACACTGATGAGCATCCGCGAGCTGCTGAGCTTCCTGCCGTCCAACAATATGGAGGATGCTCCCTTCACTCCCTGCTCCGACGATATCCATCGCCGGGTAGAGACGCTTCAGACCGTCATCCCTGAGGACCCGAACATGCCTTATGACATCAAGGATATTATAGAACCGGTGCTGGACAACCAGTACTTCTTCGAAGTGATGCCTCACTTTGCCAAGAACGTCGTTATCGGTTTCGGTCGTCTGAACGGGCGTTCGGTAGGTATCGTGGCAAACCAGCCTGCCTATTTGGCGGGTGTGCTCGATATTGATGCCAGCGACAAGGCGGCACGCTTCATCCGTTTCTGCGACTGCTTCAACATCCCGCTGATAACCTTCGAAGATGTTCCCGGCTTCTTGCCCGGAACGATGCAGGAGCACAACGGCATCATCCGCCACGGCGCCAAGATTGTCTATGCCTATGCCGAGGCCACCGTGCCCAAGATAACGCTGATTACCCGCAAGGCATACGGCGGCGCCTACATCGTGATGTCCAGCAAACCGACGGGTGCCGACGTGAACCTGGCTTATCTGCAGGCGGAAATCGCCGTGATGGGTGCCGAGGGTGCGGTGAACATCCTCTACCGTAAGTCCTCTGCCGAAGAGAAGCAGGAGATTATCAAGGAGTACGAAAGCAAGTTCTCCAACCCTTACCGCGCTGCCGAGCGTGGCCTCATAGACGAGGTCATCATGCCGCGCGATACCCGCTACAAGCTAGTGCAGGCATTGGAGATGGCGCACAACAAGAATCAGAGCAATCCACCGAAAAAGCACGGCAACATGCCTTTATAATAGTAGTTATTTTTTATGTGTGAAATGCGTATCCCCGGAGAAGTGATTTCTGTGGGGATACACTTTTTAAATAGAGAATTAAGAATTAAACAATAAGGCTGAAAAGTAAAAACTAAAGATAGAAACTATGGAACTATTAAGAAACCTCTTTGAGGGTTATCCCAACCTTTGGGGCGGAGGAGTGGCACACTCTGTCCTAATTCTGTCCCTGGTCATCACCTTCGGTATCATGCTGGGCAAGTTGAAGGTGGCGGGTATCTCGCTGGGTGTCACCTGGATTTTGTTTGTGGGCATTGTCTTCGGACATTTCGACATGAACCTCGACGAACATCTGCTGCACTTCCTGAAGGAGTTCGGCTTGATACTGTTTGTCTATTCCATCGGTCTGCAAGTAGGACCGGGATTCTTCTCCGCTTTCAAGAAGGGTGGACTTACGCTGAACATGGTAGCAATGCTTTCCGTCTTCCTCAGCGTGGTTATCACCATTGTGTTGCACTTTGCCACCGGAATTCCCATTACTACGATGGTGGGTATCTTGTCCGGAGCAGTGACCAATACCCCCGGTCTGGGTGCTGCCCAGCAGGCAAACAGTGACCTCAACGGGGTGGATGCTCCGGAAATCGCACTCGGATATGCCGTTGCCTATCCGTTGGGTGTAGTGGGCTGCATCCTGGCGCTGCTTGCCTTGAAGTTCTTCATGCGGATTAACACCCAAAAAGAAGAGGAGGATGCCGAGCACGGGCTGGGCCATCTGCAGGAGCTGACCGTGCGTCCCATATCGGTAGAGATACGCAATGAGGCAATAGACGGCAAGCGGATCAGAGATGTGAAACCATTGTTGAACCGTGCGTTTGTCATCTCCCGCATCCGGCACACCGGCAGTCAGGAAACAGAACTGGCGAATGCCGATACAGTGCTGCACATGCAGGATGAAATTCTGTTCATTGCCAACCCGAAAGATGTGGAGGCCATTGTTGCCTTCTTCGGAAGAAAAATTTCGGTGGAGTGGGAACGGGAGGACAAGAACTTGATTTCACGTCGCATCCTCATCACCAAGCCGGAACTGAACGGCAAGTCTCTGTCTCAGCTCAAGATACGTAACAACTTCGGTGCCTGCATCACCCGTATCAACCGTTCGGGCGTGGATCTGGTGGCAACTCCCCACTTGCAGTTGCAGATGGGAGACCGTGTGACGATTGTAGGCAGTGAGCTTGCCGTGAGCCATGCGGAGAAGGTATTGGGAAACTCGCTGAAGCGTCTCAACCATCCAAACTTGATTCCTATCTTCCTGGGTATTGCCCTGGGATGTATCTTGGGCAGTCTGCCGTTCATGTTCCCCGGCATTCCCCAACCCGTGAAACTGGGACTGGCCGGCGGACCGTTGGTGGTTTCCATCCTCATCAGCCGTTTCGGGCCTCAATATAAGCTGATAACCTACACGACGATGAGTGCCAATCTGATGATACGCGAAATCGGTATCGCCTTGTTCCTGGCCTGCGTGGGGTTGGGTGCAGGAAAGGGATTCATCGATACCATTATCTACGAAGGCGGCTATGTGTGGATTGGCTATGGGGCCATCATCACGGTTGTTCCGTTGCTGGTGACAGGATTCATGGGGCGCTATTTCTGGAAGCTGAACTACTATACGCTGATAGGTGTGCTGTCCGGAGCTAACACCAATCCACCTGCATTGGCCTATTCCTCGGACTTGACATCCTGCGATGCCCCTGCGGTGGGATACGCCACAGTCTATCCGCTGGCTATGTTCCTGCGGGTGCTGACGGCTCAGTTGCTGATACTGGCGTTGGCGTAGTTTCACCATAGATAATCTATGGTACATAGGTTGATTTGATAACAAGTAATGTAAAGGGAGCTAACAAGTAATTACATTACTTGTTATTTTTGTTTGTAGTATTCCTCCGCTTGTGCCAGTGTCTCCGGTTTGCCGATGTCGAACCAGCGGAATCCTTGCAGCGGATAGCCTTGTATGTGCACCTTTGTGCAGGCGGACAAGTAGAAAGGAATGATGGAGAACTTGCCGTTCCACTGCCCATCGTCCATCAGGTGGAAGAGGGAGGGGGAGATGATGTGGATACCTCCGAAGGCGAGTTCCCGGTACTTCGTTTCCCGGTAGTCGAAGCCTGCCGGTTTCACCTCTCCGGTGGACTTGTTTATCCAGCCGTGCAGGTGGTAGTCGTCGTCAAAAAGGAGATAGCGGGAAGTCTTGCGCTCGCTCACAAGCAGGGTAGACTCCGCATCGCTCTCCAGATGGTGGCGGTAGAGACCTGCAAGGTCAATGTCCGTCAGAATATCCGCGTTGTGCACCAGGAAAGGTTCTTGTCCGTCCAGAAAGGGGCGTGCCTTTTTGATGCCTCCTCCGGTGTCGAGCAGCATGCCGCGTTCGTCGCTGATGTGAATCTCCGTGCCGAAGTTGTCGTGGGCACGGAGGAAGTCGATAATCTGCTCCCCGAAGTGGTGGATATTGACCGTTATCTCGTTGAATCCTGCTTCCTTCAACCGCAGTATCACCCGTTCCAGCATGGGCTTTCCTGCTACGGGAACGAGGGCCTTGGGCATGTGGTCCGTCAAGGGGCGCAACCGGGTGCCCAGGCCGGCGGCGAAAATCATGGCTTTCATATTGGCATATTCTCACATTAGCACATTAAACTTTGGCCTTAAACGTCTGTTCAATATTCTGTTCTCTATGTATCAGGTTCACTTGCACGCCGAACTTCTTGTGCAGATGTTCCGCCAGGTGTTGTGCCGAGTACACGGAGCGGTGCTGTCCGCCGGTGCAGCCGAAGCAGACAGACAGATTGGTGAAGCCGCGTTCCATGTAGCGCTTCACGGAAGCGTCGACAAGGGCGTAGGCATGCTCCAGGAATACGGCTATCTCGCCGTCGTCTTCCAGGAAGCGGATAACGGGTTCGTCCAGTCCCGTGAAGGGTTTGTAACGCTCGTACTTGCCGGGGTTGTTCACAGCGCGGCAGTCAAAGACGAAACCTCCTCCGTTGCCTGTGGAATCTTCGGGGATGCCTTTCTTGTAGGCAAAGCTGGTGACTTTCACCACGAGGCGGCGCTTTTGCAGGTCGTCTGTAAACTGTTTCAGCTCGGTGAGTTCGCGTAGAATCCGGCAGAGGTAGGGATATTCTGGATAAGGCTCCTGGAGCAGCTGGCGCAGGTTCTCGATGGCGAAGGGGACACTTTGTATGAAGTGGGGCTTCTTCTCGAAGTAACCGCGGAAACCGTAGGCACCCAGCACCTGCATGGTGCGGAACAATACGAAGTGGCGAAGCTGGGCATAGAAATAAGCCTCGTCCACGGGCTGGTACTTGCGCAGGGCGTCGATGTATTCCTTCAGCAACTCTTGGCGCAGGCTGTCGGGATAGTTTGCTTTGGCTTGCCACAAGAAGGAGGCAACGTCGTAGTAGACCGGACCTTTGCGTCCGCCCTGGAAGTCGATGAGCCACGGTTCGCCGTCCTTTATCATAACGTTACGGCTCTGGAAGTCGCGGTACATGAAGGTGGCGGAGCTGCTACGGAGCAACACGTCTGCCATCTTCTGGAAGTCGTCTTCCAGCCGGTCTTCCTGGAAGTCCATTCCCGTAGCCTTGAGGAAGCAGTATTTAAAGTAGTTCAAGTCCCACAGAATGCTGCGGCTATTGAACTCTGCCTGCGGGTAGCAGTAGGAGAAGTCCATGCCGTCGGCTCCGGCAAACTGTACGGCGGGCAGCAGACGGATGGTCTTGCGCAGCAACTGTTTCTCTTCCTCACCGAATACGCTGGTCTTGCGGCCTTTCTCGATGGCATTGAATAGGAGCGAGTCGCCCAGGTCTTCTTGCAGATAATAGATATCATCTTCGGAGCGGATGAACACTTGCGGTACGGGCAGTCCTTTCTGGCGGAAATGTTCTGCCATGTAGAGGAAGGCGCGGTTCTCCTCCACAGACTCTCCGCTGACGCCGATAAGTGTAGGACTTCCGATGAGGCGGAAGTAACGGCGGTTGGAGCCGGAGGAGGGGAGTTCGTCAATCTGTTCCGGTTCGTGTCCGGTATGTGCGATGTAGAGTTTCTTAAGTTCTTCGGTTATCATGGTGGTATGTTTTATTTTGAATACGGTTATTTGCTTATGAAGCAATTAATTTCTATATTTGCTCGGAACTTTTTATTTCAAACTCAATTTTTAAATTAACGCTTATGATTAAGAAAATTGTACTATCGTTAATTACTGTACTGAGTTTCTGTTCGTTGGCTCTTGCGCAAAACAAGCAGGTGACGGGTACGGTTACCGATGAGAAGGGAGAACCTATCATCGGTGCTACGGTTGTGGCAGAGGGTACGTCTGCCGGTACGACGACCGGAGGAGACGGGCAGTTTACATTGACGGTTCCCGCCAATGCGACGCTCTCGATCTCTTTTATCGGTTACGAAACCCAGAAGGTGAGCGTAGCCGGTAAGACGCATATCGACGTGACTCTCGGGGAAGAGGCTACGGGCATCGAGGATGTCGTGGTGATCGGTTATGGTACGGGTAAGAAGATCGGTTCGGTGATTGGTTCTGTAGATCAGGTGAAGTCCGAGAAGATCGAAAACCGTCCCAGCACCAACGTCGTGGACGCTTTGCAGGGTCAGGTAGCCGGTCTTCAGATTATGACCGGTAACGGTGAGTTGACTTCGACTTCTTCGATCCGTATTCATGGTCTGGGTTCTATGGGTGCCGATACGTCGCCGCTGATTCTGTTGGACGGTGCGCCGATTCAGGCTTCGACGCTGCAGACGATCAACCAGAACGATATCGCTTCGGTGAACGTCCTCAAGGACGCTTCGGCGACTTCGATCTACGGTTCGCGTGCTGCCAACGGTGTTATCTATGTGCAGACCAAAACCGGTCGTCGCAACCAGGAGAGTGTCGATGTGACGCTTACGGGACAATACTCCATGTCGAGTGCCGTATCGCCTGAATTGAATATGATGAGTGCGAACGAGATGTTGGATTATATCGGTGCGGCTGTTGCCGTTCGTTTGTCGGGCGATGCCTTGACGACTCCTGATAAGATTGCGTCCGGCCGTCAATATTTTATCCGTAATTTCGGTCTGGCTAAGTTCATGGATGAGAACTATAATCCTATGAATGACTACAAGTGGTGGAACGAGATTCTTGAGAGAAATGCGCCGATGTATCAGGTCGATCTGTCGGTTTCGGGCGGCTCGGCGAAGACCTCTTACTATTTCTCGGGTAACTATGCCAATAAGACCGGTATTCTGCCCGGTTCGGAGTTGGATCGTTACAACTTCCGTACGAATATCGATACCAGGGCTAACAACTGGCTGCGTTTGGGCTTGAACCTCGGTTTGGGTTATCAGCACAGTTCGGTTGCTGATACGAATGAATCGCAGGGCAGTCTGTATGTATCGAACCCGGTGATGGCATCGTTGATTACGCCTCCTTACCAGCCTCTCTATGACGATAACGGTCAGATGCTCAATTTCTTTGATGCTACCCAAGCCATCAACCCGTTGATGACTGCAGACTATATGCCTCGCTGGCAGAATCGTATTACGATGAATGGTATGGCTTTCATTGAACTGACTCCGGTGAAGGGGCTGACGATCCGCTCCTCTCTTGCTGTGGATGCTTTTGACTGGCGTTCACACGGTGCGTCCAGCCCTGAAACTCCTACTCCTTCGGGTAAGTTCGGTACTGGTAGTGCCAGTGAACTGTTCCAGCGTTTCTATGAATGGACTTGGACCAATACCGCCGAGTACAAGCATACTTGGAATGAGGTTCATAACTTTACGGCGCTGCTCGGTGAGGAAACCCTCTATCGGAATAACAACAGCTTCTCTGTAGCTTCGATCGGTATCACCTCTTCGCGCTTCCTGAATATCGCGATGGGTACGGAAGTTTCCGGCGGTCTGCCGACCTACAGCATCGCACAGTCAGCTTCGAATTCTGTATTTGGCCGTCTTGAATATAACTTCGCAGAGCGTTATTTCATCAGCGGTTTGTTGCGTAACGACGCAAGCTCGCGTTTCGGTGAGAACAACCGCAATGCGCTTTTCTGGGCTGTCGGCGGTATGTGGAATATCAAGAATGAGACGTTCCTGCGCGACAATCAGACTATCAGTGATTTGAGTCTGAAAGTGTCTTACGGTACACAGGGTAACTCCGGTATCGGTGACTACAACCACCGTCAATATATGGCTGCGGGTTCGGCTTACGGCGGTTACACGACTTGGATGGTATCCGGTATCGGTAACCCTGATCTGATGTGGGAGAGCCAGAATACATTGACCGTGGGTGCCAATATTGAGTTGTGGAGAAAACTCTCTCTCTCGATTGAATACTATCGCCGTCAAACCAACGATATGCTGATGTCCATTCCGTTGGCTCCGTCAGGTGGTTACAGCGGTCGTGCCGGTAACGTCGGCGGTATGCGCAACTCCGGTATCGACCTTTCGTTGAACTACGATATTTACGCTTCGAAAGACTGGTTCGTGAACTTCCACGCGACTTTCAACTACAACAAGAACCAGCTGACCGATCTTTGGGAACCGGGTCTTGAATTCGTTTATATGGGCAACGGTCTGCAGGCTTACAGCGTAGGTGATCCGTTCCCGACTTGGACAATGCAGGAGTGGCGCGGAGTCGATCCTGAAACCGGTCTGGATACCTGGACTACGGCAGACGGCGGCATTACTTCCAATTTCAACCAGGCTGCTTTGGTGAATCTGGGTACTTCGCTTTATGCGCCTTATACCGGCGGTTTCGGTGTGACAGCCGCATGGAAGGGACTCAGCCTGACGGCAGACTTCTCTTGGGTTCACGGCAACTACGCGCTCAACAATACGATGTATTTCGTTGCTAATGCCGATATGGGACTCTCTTCCCAGTTCAACCAGTGCGACCTGGCATGGGACTATTGGCAGCAGGAAGGCGACCAGGCGAGATATCCCCGTCTGGACCAGGCGATCAATTTTGACAGCCGTATGCTTGAGAAGGCTTCGTTCCTGCGTCTGAAGTATATCCAGTTGGCTTATACGCTCCCGAGCCATATTATGGAGAAGACGAAGTTCATCAAGGGCCTTAAGGTTTGGGTCGGTGGCCGTAACCTCTGGACTGTGACGGGCTATAACGGCCTGGATCCTGAGGCTGCAGAGAAGGGTGTCGATGTCGATACTTATCCGAATACGCGCGAGTTCACTTTCGGCCTTGAGTTTAAGTTCTAATTTTCAGTGTTCATTATAAAAAAATAAATACAAGGCTTAGACTATGAAAAAGATAATAAATTCGATTTTGGCATTCGTTACCCTCTTTTCTGTGACGTCGTGCGACTTGGATATGGACCCCGAAACGGCGATCCGGCCCGAGGATGCGTACACCATGGAATATTGCGAGGGTGTGAGAGGTTACGTTTATGTGGACCTGAAAGCGCTCCTTTCCGGTGGTTTCTACTCGACACCGGACCTTTATGTGGATGTTCTGAATGTTTGCATCGGTAGCGGTAATCAGGGTATCTATTCTTTCAACTGGCGTTTGTATCCCACTGATCAGGATGTAACGTCGTTCTGGTCCAGTTATTATACGACGATGATGCATATCAACTATGCGATCCGTCATATGGATGCAGCTTATGAATATCTTACTCCCGACGAGCAAAAGAAAGTGGATGTTTACAAAGGCGAGATGTATTTCTTCCGCGCCTATGTAATGCACCGTGCCGCGCTGCTTTTCTGTGAGGACTATGATCCGGACAAGGCCGCTGATCAGTTGGGTCTTCCCTATCCGAAAGAGTGGGAGCCGGAAGCGAAACTGGCTCGCGGTACGTTGGCAAAGTTGTATGAGAACGTAGAGGCAGACCTCGTAGAAGCTGAAAAAACCGTGACTGCTCAGGGTACTCCGACGGATCAGATTTACCTGACCAAAGATGCCATTACCGCATTCCGCGCCGAGCTGGCACTGCATCTCCACCAGTACACGGAGGCCAGCCAGTATGCCCAGTCTCTTTATGGAACTTATCCTTTGGTGACAACGGCTGAAGGTCTCGAAAGAATGTGGCGCGAGGATACTTCTACCGAGAATATTCTGCAACTGGAGGTACTTCGTACGACCATGACGACTGTGAACTCGTTCGGTAGCTATCTGAACAGTAGCTGGGAGCCGAATTCGGGGGTATACTTCTATGCTCCTACCTATATTCCGGAGCAGCATATTGTCAAGTTGTTCAAAGATGCCGATTTCCGTA
>OHFD01000576.1_pt1 | contig 11998 bp, 9 predicted proteins | sample 1567451 | NCBI WGS metagenome assembly OHFD01 (sample SAMEA3879588, study PRJEB24766) | human gut metagenome | biome: human-associated habitat; feature: feces | place: USA | collected 1985/1987 | reverse complement strand
AGAAATCCCTGCTTTTTTATTGATATTTTTACAGCTCCCCATTGTTATTAAAATGCACAGTCACACATTTGCACAGAGGCTTGAGGAATCGCCGAGCCCTTGATGCAAATGATTATTTACTCTCCGACAGGAACAGAAATATTGGACGCGCCAGTCACCAAAGAGGCTATCATCAAATATGTCCTCATGGGAGACTACTATATCGAGCTGCCCTTTAATCTCCTTGAACCAACGACATTTGCTCGTGGTTCCTACATCACATATAAAGGCCGCAAGTTCGAGATTATGTCCACGGTGCGCCCGGAGTTCAACAATAAGACCGGCGGCTATAAATATACGCTCAAATTCGAGGCTCAGCAAAACCACATGAAGCGTTTCGTGTGCTTCTGGCTGGGTGGGGACAATCCCGAAGCCGTATTTCACAACACCACAGACCTCGAATCTTTCGCGGCGTTGATCGTCGCCAACATGAACAAGCAGCTCGGAGGCGAAAACTGGCAGGTAGGCACGATCACCGTTGACAATCCTAAAGCTACGAAGCTCGTATCGTTCAATGGCGATAAGTGCTGGGACATCCTCAATACGATTGCCGAGACCTTTGAGACGGAATGGTGGACAGAGGAAAACGGCGACCTCGTATCGTTATGCTTTGGCAAACTGGACTTCGGATCCCCCGAAGAGTTCAGACAGGGGAATGTAGTGAAAAACATTCCCGCAAAGAAAGGGGATGATTCGAGCTACGGCACCCGGTTCTACGTCTTTGGCTCTACTCGCAATCTCACAAGCGACTATGGCCAAGCTCCGCAAGGAGGCGAAACGAATCATGTATCTGAAATTCGGCTTCGCCTGCCGGACGGACAGCGGTATATCGACGCAATACCTGGTCTTTCGGGAAGCGACATTGTGGAGCAGGTCGTGTTCTTCGATGACATATACCCCAAGAATACGGAGACGGTCACCAGCATTGAGACCGTAGACCGGGAGATCATCGAAGGGCAAACGGATAAGGCGTATGTCATGTACTGCAAAGACACGCCGTTCCTGCCTTCGGACATGATTAAAGACGAAACCCTGGGCGCAACTTTTACGAGCGGTAGCCTTGAAGGATGGAATTTTGAGCTAAGTATAAACTACAAACCGGAGACGTGGAAACCGGAGGATGGATTTGATAAGAAGTTCGAGATCATCGCGCAAGTAGAGACATCCGGTGAAAGCCAGCTTATAATTCCCCGAGAAAATATGCATCCCGAGCCTGGAGATACGTTTGTCATCACGGGCGTAAAACTACCTAAAGAAAGGATCGAGGAGGCTGAAAAGGAGCTTCTGAAGGCCGGAGAATCATATGCCGCGAAACACAGCAGCGACACGGACGTATACGACTGCGAAACCAATCCCGTATACTGTCAGGAAAACAAAAAGAATTACGATGCAGGACAGGCGGTTCGCCTTGTGGATCCACGCTTCGGAGAAAGCGGCCGCTTATCACGCATCCAGGGATACGAAAAGAAACTCTATAATGAGTATATCGCCACATATACGGTAGGCGACAATACGGCATATTCCCGTATCGGCAACATTGAATCGGAGGTGAAGGCAAACCTGTACGCACAGCGCATAGGCGTTACCGAATCGGGAGCTTCAATTTATCTTATCACCCGCTACGATTCCACTGCCGCCGCAGACTACAATGCCTATTCCGCCAAGCGTGCGCTATGGGAATTCGCCAGCAAACAGTTCCCGGACACATTCAAAGGTAAAATGACCTTTGACGACGGTGCCCTGTTCGGGAACTTCGCATCCGGGATGACAGGCTTGGGCGGCATGATTGACAAGAAAGGGAACGCAGAGATGCAGAGCCTGAAACTTCGGGGATTCCTGGAGGTTCCGGAACTCCGCTACAACCGTGTCGAAATATCCATGGGCGATACGTGGTATGCTCCAAGTGCCGGGATCATCGAAAGCGTCGACACCACGGCCCAAACCATCACCCTCAAGCTCGAAGAAGGCGAGATCGGAAGTCCTCGGGTCGGGGATATATGCATGGGCATCTTCCACAATTTGAACACTTCGGAGAATGCAACCGCGGATTATGACGACGGACGTGGCAACAGGCGCTTTGCCGGGTTCGCCACCTGCTATTTCCGCATCACCGAGGAGCTGGACACTACAACTTACAAGACCTTCAAGTATCAACTACGCCCGGTATCGGGAGCTTACCCCACCCAATATCATCCGGCGGCGTCGATGACCTTCGTGGGCTATGGCTCCTTCTCAAATGAGGATCGGCAGACCTCCCGCTACGAAACCCGGACATACCAGCGTTATTTAACGGGAGTTTCCGATTGGGAGTTCACTGCGTCCAATATCGCCGCGCAATATGGCGACCTGTCAAACCTGTCCGTATTCGGGATAAACATGACGGGATATTCGGCATACCTGAACAACATCTACATGTCGGGCGTCATTCATCAGTTCACGCCCGGCGGCGAAGAGGTGCCCACGATCATAGATCGCGGAGTGTGGAGCGCCACGGAAACATACAACCGCAACGACGACGTATATTGGAACAACGGACATTGGCGCTGTCTGGTCGACGGCACCAAGACCGAGCCCGGCAAGGATGCCGAGGAGTGGGTATACTTAGGCGGATACGGGGTGCTCGAAACGGTCAGCATATTCAAAAAATCGGAGAGCGAACCGGCGAAACCTACGGAGCTTAAAATACCGCCCGAAGGTTGGACTACGGAGACGCTCCCGATGTCGGATCAACGTCCTACATGGATGTGTACCGGCACCGTTGTCGACGGAGAGGTTAAATCATGGTCTGCTCCTCAGCGCGTATCGGGCGAACCGGGATCCGACGGGAAGGACGGCAAGGATTACGAGTGGATTTTCGCGCGTACATCGCAATACAAAGCCCCTGCACAGCCACCCACCGCGCAGCAGGACGATTACATTCCCTCGTCCTCCGAAACCTCGGACGGGCAGGTGTGGACGGACGATGCCGTCGGGCCCGATAGCGACACCCCTTACGAGTGGGCCAGCAAGCGCGTGAAGGTAAATGGCATGTGGGGCAAATTCACCGACCCTGCGCTTTGGGCAAAATTTTCGTTCGACGGAGCGCCGGGTGTCGACGGAACCGATGTAGAATGGATATTCAAACGCACAAGTTCCAACACGGCCCCGAATACGCCGTCTGGCAGCGACGAAGACGGATATGTACCGAGCGGTTGGACGAACAACCCCACGGGCCCGAATTCCGAGCGCCCCTACGAATGGACTTGCGTACGCTATAAGACAGGCGGACACTGGAGCGGATATTCAGCAGCGTCCTTATGGGCGAAGTGGTCATTCGACGGCGCGGATGGTGTGGATGGTGAAGGTGTAGAATACATATTCACGCGTACGGAAACCGAGGATCCGGGCACCGTTCCGGATGTTCCCGATGTTGCGGAATACGATAATCCCCCGGCTCCATGGACGGATGACCCTACGGGAGTAGACGCCACATATCGCTACGAATGGGTGTCGAAGCGCAACAAGGTGGAAGGTGTTTGGGGCGCATTTTCCTCGCCCTCGATTTGGGCGCGGTATTCTTACGACGGGCAACCGGGGAACTGGACATCCTATGTATTTAAAAATAGCGATACGGAGCCAGCAAAGCCTACTTCCTACGACCCCATTCCGTCCGGATGGAGTGACGCGCCCACTGGTGTCGGTATATGGTGGATGTCCAAGGCTACGATAGACGCATCGACCGGAAAGGCCGGGGCGTGGTCGACGCCTATCCGCGTAACGGGCGAGGATGGGGAGCCGGGGCCGCATACTGACTTCAAATACGCCAAGAATAACAGCACCACCACGGCGCCGGCGCTGGTCAAAACGGATCGCACCCCCGCAGGTTGGAGCGACACCCCGCCGTCGCTCTCTTCGGGTGAATATCTGTGGATGACCCAGGCAGAAATAGACGCCGACGACAATCTGTTGCACCCGACGGTAGGCTGGGCAACTCCGGTACGCATATCGGGAGAGCAGGGCCCTAAAGGTGATGACGGCGCCCCCGGCGAAGACGGCGCTCCCGGCAAGGATGGCTTGCAGGGTTGCATAATCCGCCTCACGGAATGGGCATCGGGAGTGGAATACCGCAATGACCTCGACCTCGTTTCCAATGGCCCCAGATACATAGACGTAGTTACGATCTATGCGAACAATAAGCAGCTGAAATTCCAGTGCAGCCAGACGCACACTTCGTCCGCTTCCAACAAGCCGGCGGCGGGATCCGCGTCGGCATATTGGCAACAACTCAACGACATGGTGCCGATATATACGCCCCTGTTGTTCGCAGAGAATGCCGTCATCAACTTCCTCCAAGGTATGGAGTTCGTGGTGCACAACTCCAAGACGGACATTTCCGAGAATACCATCATCGCAGGGCTCGTGGGCGGCGATATTCCCCTGTTCGTCGGGAGCAACACGCCGTCGAATGCGCCGTTCAGGGTTACTAAGGACGGGGCATTCGTGGCCACCAAAGCCGATATTACAGGGACTATTAACGCATCGAGCGGAACGATAGGCAACTTTACAATTGACGAAGGAGCATTAAAATCCACAGACAGCTTCGGTGATATGCTTCTATCTTCCAATCTGATTAAGTTTACAGGCCGTAAGACCAATCTTTATCTTGGAGTCGACACCTGGCCGGCATCAACGGGTGGTGCCCTCTATGGGTCTATAAGAGCAGAAGTAAGCCGCAGCGTAGCCGGCGGCATGGCAGGCAATTACGGAGTGTATATAGATGTCACCGGAGCAGCATTATCGGATGGAACCACTCCCGCTGCACGTCAGTCCGGAAATCATGCCTTATATATCCCCAATGGGTTCATAACCGGCTTCAGACTTAGGAATGTGCGAACCTCTTCCAATAGAACCCTGACCGACATGGACAGCGTGGTATTCAGTACGGCTACGGGCGAGATTACGCTGACTTTACCGTCTTCACCAAAACAAGGGCAGATTTATTTCATCCGAAAGGTCGGCAGCGGCAATGTCAAGTTGACGCGCGGGAATACCCAGCACAGGATATGCACCAATTCCAACTCTCAAAACAACACTGAAATTACCTTGGATTGGGGTAAGCTGTGGATCATATTGTGGGATCATGTGAACAGTATGTGGACGGCCAACTGGTGCCAATATTAACACAAAAACAGGATATATGAAAGCATTGAATTTAAAAGAATTTAAACTGTTCACCGATATTTCCCGCGCCGGGCATATTGTCGTCGACGCCCGGAAAGAGTTTGCCAACGCCATATACATGGGCATGAACGGCATCGTAGCGCATGACCTGGCATTCCGCATCCTCCACAGCGAAGGCGGCATCGAAGTTTCCGACGAGGAGGAATTGATTATCGTTGATACCGCAAAGATGTGCAAGGCGGTCTTCTACGACAGTATCATGTCCGCTCTCAAAAAAGAATAAACGCTCGAAAGGAATATGAAACGCATCCGGATAGGCAAGGACATAGAGATACATTGGCCGATACTCACCAATGGGCAGCAGGTAGCACTCGAAGGGCGCGACCTGAGACTCTTCGTCCATTTGCCTTCGCATATGGACATTCCCGTCGATTTCACCACCGAAGGCAACACCGCGATTTTCACCATCAGCGGAGCAATGCAAAAATCCATCGGGGTGTACCGTCTCACCATGTGGGAGAATTTGCAGAAGAGAGGGCAAACGGCGGTCGACTACTGCAAGGCCTTCGAATTGGTTCCTACGACACTTTTGGAAGGTGGCGAAGACGAAAGCAACCTTACAACGGAAACTGTCAACCTTGAGGCGTCAAGCCTTGTTATCGGATTGCCCGGCGAGAGTGCTTACGAGGCATTCAAGAAATACAACCCGAATTCCGAACTTACGGAGGAAGAATATGCCGAAGCCCCTATTAACGCTGCAAACGCCGCGAACGAAGCGGCAAAAGCGGCAAATGACGCTGTAAATAAGGTAGGGGATATTGACAAACTCCTTGCCGAAAAGGTCGACAAGGAAGAAGGGAAAGGGCTTTCGACGAACGACTACACTGACCAGGAGAAGGAGAAGCTGGCCGGGCTCTCCAACTACGACGACACGGAGATAAGGAAGGAGTTGTCCGACAAGGTGTCCAAAAAGGAGCTGACGGAGGCTGCGGCGGGCGCACTGGCTGAAGCAAAGTCGTACACGGACACCAAGACAACAGAACTATGGAATAATGTCAGCGATGTGTTTGACGCCACGTCCGAGGAGCTCAACAGCAACATATCCGGCGGGGATGCGCAGACACTGACCGAGGCCAAAAACTATACGGACAAGGCGATCTCAGAAATTCCCACCCCGGACGTCAGCGGCCAGATCGAGCGGCACAACACCTCCCCCACGGCGCATCCCGACATCCGGGAGCTGCTCAACACCTGCGTAGGACTGCCGGAGTTCAACGACAAAACCTACGAGCTGACCTTCACGACAAAGGGCGGTGCCAAGTTCATCATCGACCTGCCTATCGAGATGATGGGGCTGCATTACAACGAGGATACCCAATCTATCGAGTTCGTAAATGCCGACGGCTCCATATCCTCCATCCCGGTTTCTGACTTCGTGAAAGTATATGTCGGCTCTATCGGTTCCGAGATACAGGTTACGGTCGAAGGCTCCGAAATCCGCGCCTCCCTGCTCAACAACACCGTATCCTGGGACAAGTTGACACTGGCATTGCAGGAGATGATCCAGGGCAAGGCCGACCGCACGGAGCTTCCCACGAAACTGTCCGAACTGGAAAATGATTCCGGATATGTGACTTCGGAAGAATTGAATACTGAATTAGGCTACAAAGACCACGTAGCCTACATCCTCAAGGACTTTACGAAGAGCTATTATAACAATACGGGCTCGGACATCACGGATCGGAGCATGGTCGTTACGCCTACGCAGTCAGGCGTGACGTCGAACTTCTCCCTGACCAGCCGCATCCCGGTCGCAGCTTCGGACTTTATTTTCGTGCGCATGAAGCTGCGCGTGGACAAAGAGTGCTCTTTGCGGATCATTACCTATTCGGACAATCTCGACCAGCGGGGCCGCTGGTTCGTCCTCAAGGCAGACCGCACCTACGAAATCTACTACCGCGGCAAGGCGGCGTCGGTAGCGGGAGGGCTGAATGTGGGCACCAGCATACCCGCAGCCACCAATATCGGCCAGAAGGTCACCATCGAGGATTTGATCGTCACGCTCAATAACTATGACGCATGGTGCGATGCCGAGAGCCGGGCCACGCTGAAAAACTTCGACACGGACTCCTTCACCGTGGACGAGGGCGGGACGGGGCATTTCTTCTCGGTCGCGCAGGCGTGCGACTTCGCAAGGGACGCCTTCGATGTCGTGAACAACGCGGTTACGGTGTTTATCCGCAACGGCCTTTACGATCACGAGGCCCCGAAGAATGTGGCGATGGGTTACCCGTATGCGATCATCAACAAGGGGGCGAACCGCATATCGCTTATCGGCGAGAGCCGCGACGGCGTCATCGTCTCGTATGAGAACAACTCCGTGAACCGCGCCAAGATCATCGAGGCGGGCGGCGAATGCACCATCGCCAACATGACCGTCAACTGCCTGAACGACGAGAGTTATACGGACGCCAGCGCCGGCGGTCACCAAGCCTGCTACTGCATACATATCGATTCGGTCTTTGCCGCATCTGAGCGATATTTCACGACGATTCGGAACTGCAAACTCTTCAGTACGTGCCATTCACCCGTCGGCGCGGGCCTTGCCGACAACCAGACCATTCGGTTAGACGGCTGCGAGTGCGTCAGCGACACGCACGTAGGCACTTCGACGGGCGCGGCCACCATCCACGCAAGCACCGATGCTGCGGCGAAAAATATGGCCGTCGAGATCATCGGCTGCCGCCTGCTGTCGCTCGACGGAACCAAAGCGCTCTACATGCCCGACGTGAAGGGCGGCGCTCCCTTCACGCAGGTCGACGTCACGCTGCTGGGCAACACCTACTATACCACGGGGCCGGAGATCACCGATGCCGACTTCTTGTCCAGGCACAAGCTCACGCCGTGGTCGGATGCTTCGTTCAGCGAAATTTCGGTTATCGCGCACTCGGACTGCACGCTCGAAGCGCGCGTGACGCACCTCGAAAGGCTGCTCATGGAAATGCTCTCGGGCAAAGTGCTGATCCCGGAGTTGCAGGTGAAAAAACTGGGCGTGTGGGGCGACAACAACCTCGTCGTCACGGGCGAGGGTGCGCCGACGAAAGCCCCCGACCGCGCAGGGCAGTTCTATGTCGATACGAAGAACAACGCGGTCTACCACTCCGTGGGTAACGGCGCGGTGTCGGACTGGAAGAACGCTTAAACTACATACAACATGTCACAAGTCAACAAATACGCCAACAAGGCGGGTTACACGGCCGACAAGAATCGCAAGGACACACAGTCGGCGGTATCCTACATCGAGGACGACGGGGCGCTCATCTACGACGGCGTGAACGTCGTAGTGGACAAGCCGGCCGCCGGGGTTGGTGACCTTGCGGTCTTCGACAAGACCACGGGAACTATCCGCTTCGTCAAGGGTGCGACGCTTGTTGCAGAGCAGCTGCCGCCGCAGCTTGTCCCGGTGGCCGTGGTCTATGCCCGGCAGGGCGAGCGGGTGCTGATCGTGTCGCTCCGCAACGCGGCATCCGAAGTTAGATGGGCATATAGCTATGAGGTGGCATTGTCGGGCTTCAACCTCGCCGCGGGCGGTGAATTCACGCTGAACATCTATACCCGCGAATTCTCGTTTACGTACCCTGCGGGTTCGACATTGGCAGACATTGCCGCACTTATAAATTCTAAACCGGAACTCAAAGCTACATACTCCTGGGTGGCCTCGGCCTCCGAAGAGCTTTCCGCGGTTGTCATGACATGTGATGCATGGTCTACGATAGAGGGGCACAAAAAGATTTCGGCAACAGGCTGCACGTTGACGCGCCGCGCCGTGGATGTGGATTACCAAAGTATCCTAATCCTGGACACGGGTGAAGCGGAGTATTACATCCGCCGCAAGAATGGTGCGAAAGGGACTGCGGCGGGTGGTGTCCTCGACCAGTTCGCGGAATATTATTCGGAGAGAGGCCAGAAAGCCACGGGGCAGAAGCCGGGAAGCGACATAATCATTCAGGAAAGCGTTTTCACCGAAGTCGACAACCCCGATCTGGTTGCCGTGTATCCCACCTACAAGGACTACCTGTTCGCCGAGCACATGGTACAATATCCTACGGCGTTCGGGACGATGTTGCAGGATGGCAAGATCAACACGAACCTGATCGGACGGCTTACCTTCGAGGACATTTATGGTAAGACACAGTACCGCTACCCAGCCGCTGCGGCCGCTCTCGACTTCGGCATCACCGTGGAAGGGATGACGACGGGACTGGAGGCGGGTGCATGGTGGCTGCCGTCGTCGGAAGAGGTCTACCTGCTGATGCACGACAGGGTGCGTTTCGTCGCTGACGTGGAGAAAGACCCCGTAAACCGTACCCTCTTACGCTTGAAAGCTACCATGTGCTATGGTTATAATTATCATGTCCATACTTCGTGCGAGCAGGCGCAGGGATGCATATTTATTTACAGTGGAGGCGCTGGCACCGTGGGCTACACCGGCAAGATTTATAAATTCGCAGCCCGCCCGGTCTGCGCCTTATAATTATCTGAACCATGGAAACACAACGACAGATCGACATCCTCGAATCGCGGCAGCTCGAATTACGGGCAGTCATGGCCAAGTCCGACGACAGGGCGGCCAAATGCAGTAAGTCCGGCCTTGACTTTCGGGCTACCTATCCTCTGGATTATGAGGAGTACGAAGCGGCCAACGCGGAGTACAACGCGAACGAAAAGACCCTTGCGGAGCTCAAAGCCCGGCGTGCCGAAGAGCTGGCCGCCGAAGAAACGGTTATGGACTTTCAAAATATTGAGCAATGAAGATGTATATGACCAACAAGCCCAACGGCGAGCCGTTCTATCCCGTAACCGTAGCCGAGGCCGTGCTTGTTTCCGAAGGAGAAACTTTAGCCGCGGTGCTGCAACGGCTCGAACAGAGGATCGCAGAATTGGAGAAGTCGGAAGCGGCGCCCCAGGCGCAGACGAACGTGTTGCCCGAACAATAGAATACACTCTATGGAAGCATTGTGGAGATTTATAGAAAGGCTCTGCGAAAAAGTATGGCAGGTGTTGATCGGTGCCCTGGTGTACATGTTCAACGCCATAGCCCCCATACACGACATACTGACGGCCTGCATGATTATATTCGCCGCGAACTTTTTCACGGGCCTGTTCGCCGGCGTGCTCGTACAGCACGAAGGATTCATATTCCGCAAGGCTTTCAAGTGCATATCCGAGGCTGCGGTAATATCGGGACTGATGGCCATGATACTGCTCGTCGGGGACAACATCGACAACCACGACGGGGCGATGTCGGCGATCTCGCTCGCAGTATATGCCCTGATATATTTCTATGGGGTCAACATCCTCAAGAACCTGAACCGCATATTCCCGAAGAACCGATACATCGACTTCCTGTACTATGTGCTCTCGTTCGAGATGATTAAAAAGATTCCCTATTTGGAAAACTACAAACAAAAACAAAAGGACAAATGAAAAAGAAATGGATCGTATGGAGCATCGTTGCGGCCGTGGCCGTAGTGCTCGGAATCGTATTCCCGCGTTACATCCTCGTGGGGGTTATTTGTGCTATGGCCGGATGGGTCGGGCATATCCTGTACACTAAACACCTCGCGCAATGACACGAGGGCTCAGAAACAACAACCCGCTCAACATCGAGAAGACACGGGGCGGCAATCCCTGGCAGGGCGAGGTCGTACCGTCGAAAGACAAGCGTTTTGCGCAGTTTACGACGGTGGCATACGGCTATCGGGCTGCCTTCAAGTTGTTGAACAACTACCAGCGTAACTACGGGTTGGACACGATCCGCAAGATGATCGGCCGCTGGGCCCCGTCGGAGGAGAACCACACGGACGTCTATGTCCGCACCGTGGCGGAAAGATCGGGGGTGCCCGCCGACAGCCGGATCACCACGACCAACCGCGACGTGATGGTTCCCATCGTAGCTGCGATGTCGTTCGTAGAGAACGGCGTCGAGGCCAAGATGCTCGACGTGCAGGCCGGGTGGGATTTGTTCGTAAAGGCATGAAAAGATTGCTCCTCTACCTGCTCGCCGCCCTTGCGGTCGGGGCGCTCCTCTTCGGCTGGGGATACCGCCGGGGCGCCGCGTCGGTGGTTGTCGAAGAAACAACGCGCATCGACACGGTGTTCTACCCGCGGCCGGAGCCGCTGCCCGGCACGTACCGCTTCGCCGACATCTCTGTGCCGGTGTTGCTCTTCGCGCCGCCCGACACGGTAACGGAGACCGTCGTTGTGAAAGTCGGGGCAGACAGCGTGCAGATGAAGGTGGCGATGGAAACGCGCCCCTACTCGGACAGCACCTACCGGGCACAGGTCAGCGGGCCCCGGATCGGCAACCTGCGGCCGACGCTCGACTGGATAGAAACATACGACCGCACGACCACCCGACAGCAGGTAGTCACCCGGCGGAGCCGCTTCGCCCTGACTGCCGGGGTCGGGGCGGCGTATACGCCGCAAGGGTTCCAGCCTACGGTCGGCGTAGGAGTAGGTGTTATTTTATGGCAATTCTGACAGGTATGAAGATAATTTATAACGACATCATCCCCTTCAAGGGATACAAGGCTATCAATCTGTTCGGGATCGTATTTGCCCGCAAGTCCGCCCGCCCGTTGTCGGATAAAAATAAAAACCACGAAGCGATACACACCGCACAGATGAGAGAACTGTTATATGTGCCCTTCTACATCGTCTACCTATTGGATTGGGTATTTCACGGCTTCCACATGTCCGACTTCTGATATTTTCTGCGATTGCGCAATCGCAAGAA
>OHFD01000565.1_pt1 | contig 12227 bp, 10 predicted proteins | sample 1567451 | NCBI WGS metagenome assembly OHFD01 (sample SAMEA3879588, study PRJEB24766) | human gut metagenome | biome: human-associated habitat; feature: feces | place: USA | collected 1985/1987 | reverse complement strand
CAAAGAATTTAAAAAAGACCACTCCACCATTATGTACAATGTGAACAGTATTGAAAAGGCCATGAAAAAGGACTCTCGCCTGGCTCGCCAGGTCAACGACATTGTCAACAACATTAACCAACACAAGGATAATCAGTAAGGCAAAAATACGCGCCTTACAAACCAAAATTTTCAACATTTTTTTCATTTTGCACAAAGAAAATTTGCACACCCCTTGTGAAAGACAAAATCTTTCCACATCTTCAACAAATTTTCAAAATCCGGGCGTGGAAGAAAAAGGCGCCAAAAATCCCGCGGTTGACCGCAATTTTGCCGCTTTCCACACTTTCACCGCCCTATACTACTACTACTAAAACCCATACTGTAATAGGAAACGGAGGGAGCGAATTTTATGAAATTCACCTGCAACGCCAGAGAACTGAATACCGCCTGCAATAATGTAATGCGCGCAGTCAGTACCAAAATGACCGTACCCACCATTGAGGGTATCTTAATGGAATGCGGCAGCGATACGCTGAGCCTCACCGGCTATGACTTTGAATTTGGCATTAACACCACCCTGCAAGCCAGCGTTACTGAACCGGGTGCCATAGTGATTAATGCCAAAGTGCTTTGCAATATCATCAAGGAGCTGACGGCAGAGACGGTAACCTTTGACATCAGCGGCACTTCTGTTTCTATTATTTGCGGCGCTGCCCAATATGCCATTACCGGTATTGACGCAGACGATTATCCGGAGCTGCCCAGCGTCAGCGGCGGCTATCCTCTGTTCTTAAATCAGAACCTGTTGCAAAAGATGGTACAGCAGACGCTGTTTGCGGTGGCAGACAGCGAAGCCTCTAAGCCGGTGCACACAGGGCTTAAATTTGAAATGAGCCTGAACCAGCTGCGTCTGATCGGCGTAGACGGTTACCGCTTGGCCATTCGCACGGAAACCGTAAAATATGACGGCGAGGATATTAGTTTTATCGTACCCAAAAAGACGGTACGGGAGCTAATCAAGCTGCTGAACCCGGAGGAGGACGAAAATATTTCCGTCTCCGTAGGCAAGCGACATATTGTATTTGAAGTGGGGCAGTACAGCATTATCAGCCGGTTGCTGGAAGGCGAATTCTTAGATTATAACGCCGCAGTGCCTAAAAGCAGTAACACCACGGTACTTATTAACACCGAGGACGCCATTCACTGCATTACCAGTACCATTCCGGTGATTGAAAATAACCAAAAGAACCCCATTCGCTGCCTGTTTGATGCAGACGAAATGCGGGTATCTACTGTGTCCGGCCTGGGCCGGGTAGTAAACTACACCCACGCCAATGTAAGCGGCGATCGGGTGGAAATCGGTTTTAACTCCAAATATGTGCTGGACGCACTGAACGCCGCAGACACCGATCAGGTACGCATTGAGTTGTCCGGCCCGGTTAGCCCGGTGAAGGTGCTGCCGATGACCGATGACAGCTTCCTGTTCTTGGTGCTGCCTATGAGGCTAAAAAATGAAGCTTAATGTAAATATCAAACCCCACCGGCAAGAGACGGTGACCATCAGCACCCCCTTTATCCGGCTGGACGCGCTGCTGAAATTTAAAGGCGAGGCAGAAACCGGCGGCCAGGCCAAGCAAATGATCCAGGACGGACTGGTGAAAGTAAATGGGGAGACCTGTACCGCAAGAGGCAAAAAAATCAAGCCCGGCGATGTGGTGGCCATCCACGGCACCGATTATACCATACAGCAATGAAGATAGAACGCATGGGTATTGACGCCTACCGCAATCTGGAACACCTGGTGTTGGATTTTGACGATGTAAATGTGATCTACGGCGAAAATGCCCAGGGTAAGACCAATTTGATTGAAGCGGTGTACCTGTTTACCGGCGCTAAAAGTTTTCGAGGTGCCCGGGACAGCGAGCTGGTACAGTTTGGCAAAGAACAGGCACAGCTGCAAATTCATTTTGTCAGCGGTAATCGACCCCAAACGGCCATGTTACAGATTAAAAAACGCCGCAACGCCACCTTAAACGGCATTGCCAAGGCCTCAGCCGCCGCGCTGGGGGAAGAGATCAAGGCGGTGGTGTTCAGCCCCACCCATTTGACCATGATTAAAGACGGCCCGGCAGAACGGCGCAAGTTTTTAGATCTTGCTCTGTGCCAAATCCGTACAGGATATAAAAAATTGCTCAGCGACTACAACCGCAGTTTGGCCCAGCGGAATATGCTGCTGCGAGATATTGCGGCAGGTAAAATGAGCGCCGACACCCTGTTTATTTGGGACGGCAATCTGGCTCGTGCTGGGGCAAAAATCATTTATCAGCGCCGTGCCTATGTGGCTGCGCTGGAAGAACCGCTTTCCCGTATTCACACCGGTCTGTCCGGCGGGCGGGAGCAAATCGGTGCCCAACTGCAAGGCGCTTTTGATTACGGTGATTTGGCCGTAGAAGAACTGGAACGGCGGTTGCTCTCTTTGCTGGAAAGCGCCCGCAGCGAGGATATTTACCACCGAGCCACCACCGTAGGACCCCACAGGGATGATCTGGATATTACCTTAAACGGTATCTCTGCCCGAAAGTACGGCAGTCAGGGGCAGCAGCGCAGTTGTGTGCTCTCCCTAAAACTGGCGGAAGCGGAAATTCTGCAACAAAAAACAAATGAAGCCCCTATTGCCCTACTGGACGATGTAATGAGCGAGCTGGACGAAGGGCGGCAAGATTATATTCTCAACCACATGAAGGGTATGCAGTTGTTTATTACCTGCTGTGATGCGGGCACCATCTTGCGTGGCACCCGGGGCAAAACCTTTCATATTGAAAACGGCAAGGTGGTGAACTGATGCTCCTGCACATTGGCGGCGACACAGTGGTGCGTACCGGCGATATTATCGGTATTTTTGATATGGATACCTCCACGGTAGGTAAGGCCACCCGAGATTTTTTAACCAGGGCAGAGCAGCAAAAGCGGGTGCAGTATGTAAATTACGACCTGCCCAAAAGCTATGTGCTTACCAAAGAGACGGTGTATATCAGTCCCCTGAATGTAAGCACGCTGATCAAACGATGGAAATAACCCATTTTCGATAGAATACGGACACAGGCACCGCACCTGCCCACAGTGCGGAGGACGCCTTTGTGGGCAGAAAGGCAGAAGTTATGGCTGAAGAAGAAAAGACTGTTTTGGAAGAAGCGGATATGGACACCGTTGTAACGGAAGAATATTCCGCAAAAGATATTCAGGTGCTGGAGGGCCTGGAGGCCGTCCGCAAGCGCCCGGGTATGTATATCGGCTCCACCGGCCCCCGAGGTCTGCACCACCTGGTGTATGAGATTGTAGACAACTCCATTGACGAGGCACTGGCCGGGGTCTGCACCCACATTGAGACGGAGATTTTGCCCGGTAATGTGATTAGCGTGCGGGATAACGGCCGTGGTATTCCCACCGGCATTAACGAAAAAACCGGTCTGCCTGCTGTAACGGTGGTACTCACCGTACTCCACGCCGGCGGTAAGTTCGGCGGCTCCGGCTATAAAGTATCCGGCGGTCTGCACGGCGTAGGCTCCTCTGTGGTAAATGCCCTGTCCCAGTGGCTGGAGGTAGAGGTGACCCAGAACGGCCATGTGTACGCCCAGCGCTTTGAGCGAGGCAAGCCGGTGGATGACCTGCATATTATTGCCGATCGAGAGGGGCACGGCACCCTCATTCGCTTCCAGGCGGACCCGGAGATTTTCTCCGAGACCACCGAGTACGAGTACGATGTACTGGCCCGCCGTCTGCGGGAGCAGGCGTTCCTGAACGCCGGGCTGTCCATTACGCTGACGGATAAGCGTGGCGAAGAGCCGGTAGCCGAGGAATTCTGCTACGAGGGCGGTATTCGGGAATTTGTAAAGTACATCAACACCACCCGGGGACTAAACCCCATTCAGGACGAAGTGATCCACATCTCCACGACCAAGGACGACCGCAGTGCAGAGGTGGCGCTGTGCTATACGGACAGCTACAATGAGACCCTGCTGTCCTTTGCCAACAACATTAATACCATTGACGGCGGTACCCACGAGACCGGGTTCAAAACCGCCCTGACCCGAGTGTTTAACGACTACGGCAAAAAGTTTAATATTCTGAAAGAAAATGACAAGAAGCTCTCCGGCGACGATGTGCGCGAGGGGCTGACTGCCGTCATCAGCGTGAAGCTTACCGAGGCCCAGTTTGAGGGCCAGACCAAGGGCAAGCTGGGTAATACGGACATTACCGGCCTGGTCAGCTCCCTGGTATATGACAAGCTAATGACCTATTTTGAGGAGAACCCGGCGGTAGCCAAGGCGCTGCTGTCCAAGTCCCTGGATGCTTCTCGCGCCAGAGAGGCGGCCCGCAAGGCCAGAGATAACGCCCGTAATAAGACCGGGCTGGAAAGCAGCAAACTGCCGGGCAAGCTGGCGGACTGCTCCTCCAACGACCCCTCCCTGTGCGAAATTTACATCGTCGAGGGTGATTCCGCCGGCGGCTCCGCCAAGGACGGACGGGACCGTGCCCACCAGGCCATTCTGCCCCTTTGGGGTAAAATGCTGAATGTGGAAAAGGCACGGCTGGACAAGGTTTACGGCAACGAAAAGCTGATGCCTGTGGTGACCGCGCTGGGCACCGGCATCGGCGAGGACTTTGACATTACCAAACTGCGCTACCACAAGATCGTGATTATGGCCGATGCGGATGTGGACGGCGCGCATATTCGTACCCTGCTGCTGACCTTCTTCTTCCGCTATATGAAGCCCTTAGTTGAGGGTGGCTACATTTACCTGGCCCAGCCCCCGCTGTTTAAGGTGCAAAAGGGCAAAAAATTCAAGTATGCTTTTAGCGACGAGGAGCGGGACCGGCTCATTGAAGAAATGGGCGGCCAGTGCGACATTCAGCGATACAAAGGTTTGGGTGAGATGGACCCGGAGCAGCTGTGGGAGACCACGATGGATCCGGAATTTCGCATTATGCTGCGGGTGACCGTAGAGGACGCCCAGCAGGCGGACGAAACATTCTCTATTTTAATGGGCGATAATGTTGAACCCCGCCGTGAATTCATTGAAAAAAATGCAAAATATGTACAGAATCTGGACATTTAATTGCAAGTAAAAGCCTACCCCGGCGGGGTTCAAACGACGCTCCGCAGGCCGGCGCAGCCGGGCTGCGGGAGAACGCTCCGGTGGAGCGTTTGATAGCGGCGTGCACCAACTGTGCCGTGGCAAAAGCCCCCTGCCGGATCAAAGGCAAAATATGTACAGAATTTGGACATTTAATTGCAAGTAAACGCCTACCCCGGCGGGAGCAAGCCCCCGCCCTACGATTATATTGTGGGGTCCCCGAAAAGGCAGAAGCCTTTTTGGGGAGAGGAGACATTACGGAATGCGCGCGGGGTGGATTTTGTTAAAAATCCGCCACAAGCAATATGGAGTCAATGTCGACGAGGTAGGGGCGGATATTATCCGCCCGCATAATCCCATCAGCGATGCTATGGCGGTGAAATCCCTCCGTCAATGCCTACGGCATTGCCACCTCCCTTTTCAAGGGAGGCAAATCGGTTTCAAAATCTCCGCCCCCCTTGCAAAGGCGGGAAGCGGCGTAGCCGCAGGGGGGATTGCACCGGAGGTGTACCTATTTGCAAGCAGCCCGAGCAATCCACATAAAAACCAACCCCATTCTCCCAAACAAAGGAGAACACCATGACCACATTTGAATTCAAAATGACGCCACGGGCGTATTATGCCGGGTGGCGGGTGCTGCAACGGCAGCAGCTGCGGATGCAATGGGTGTTTTGCGCCCTGTGTGCGGTGCTGGCAGTGGCGGGTATTTTGCTGTATTTTCTGCTGCAAGATGTGGAAGAAACGGCGATACTCCCGGCGCTGAGCGGTATTGTAGCAGCCATGGCTGTGCTGCTGCCCTGGGTGCGGCGCAGTTCCGTACTGCGGGAGTTTGGCAACTCTCCCACACTGACCCAGCCCTTTACCCTCCGGCTGGAGGAGCAGGCGCTGCAGGTGTGGAGCAAATTTGAGCAGTACACCCTGCCTTGGCAGGGGATCACCTACGCCAAGGAGACCAAGGACTATATTATTCTCATCGGGTGCTACCGAATGGGGCTGTTTGTGATTGAAAAAGCAGACTGTGACCCGGCGGATCTGAACGCACTGCTCAGCGCCCTGCACGAGAAGGCACCGGCCTTTGGAGGTGCAAAATGATCGAAGTAAACTACTGCTTAAACGCGGCGGATTTTGCCGATATGGCGGCGCTGCGCCGGCGGCTGACCCGCATAACCCCCATTCTTTTTTTTGCAGCTGTTGGATTTGGCTGTGCGGTGGCGGGCTTTAGTGCCCGGTCCCACCGGCCCGCCGTTGTGCTGGCGGCCTGTTTGCCCCTGTTGGCCATGGGCGTTCTGTTGCTGTGCCGCGAACCTGTATCTCGGCGGATGTATACCCGCCTGTGCAAGGCACATCCGTCCCTGACTGCGCCGGTGCAAATGCGCATTACCGGCACGGAGGTGGAGTGGACCATGCCCGGCGAAAAGCCGGATCAGTGCGAAATTCACGCTGTGTACCCTATGGCCATGTTTGGCGCCGTATTTGAGACCGGGCGGCTGTTTGCCTTTGCCATTCCCGGCACCGTTACGCTGCTGCTGCCCAAGCGGGCACTGCCGGAGAGCGAACTGCCCCGGCTGCGGGAAATGCTGCAAAACACCGCTTATTATAAATTGACCAAGTAAAACCTGCCGGGCTGTGGCCCGTATTTAGGAGATGAATGCCAATGGATAACAATGAGATCCGGTATGACAATCAAAAGATCGTAGATGTAGAAATTAACAAAGAGGTGCGCAAGGCCTTTTTGGACTACTCTATGAGCGTGATCGTCAGCCGTGCCCTGCCGGATGTGCGGGACGGGCTGAAGCCGGTACACCGCCGTATTCTTTACACCATGTTTGAGAACAACCTGTACCCGGATCGGGCGTACAGAAAGTGTGCAGACACCGTAGGTACCGTGCTGGGTCGTTACCACCCCCACGGCGACGCCTCTGTGTATGATGCCATGGTGCGACTGGCCCAAACCTTCTCCATGCGCTACACGCTGGTAGACGGTCACGGCAACTTTGGTACCGTAGACGGTGACCCGGCCGCTGCGTACCGATACACCGAGAGCCGAATGAGCAAGATCAGCATGAAAATGCTGCAAGATATTGACAAGGACACGGTGGATTTTGCCTCCAACTACGATGACCGACTGAAAGAGCCGGTGGTACTGCCGGCCCGCTATCCCAATTTGCTGGTGAACGGCTCCAGCGGCATCGCCGTAGGTATGGCCACCAACATTCCGCCCCACAATCTGCGGGAAGTGATTGACGGTATGTGTTGCCTGATCGACAACCCGGATGCCGGATTGCCGGAGCTGATGCAGCACATTAAAGGTCCGGACTTCCCCACCGCCGGTATCATTATGGGTGCTCGGGGCATTCGCCAGGCCTATGAGACCGGCCGAGGCAAGATCTATCTGCGTGCTCGGGCAGAGATCGTAGAGAGCAAGGGCGACCGCTACAAGATCGTGGTTACCGAGCTGCCCTACCAGGTGCGCAAGGCGGCGCTGATTGCCAGCATTGCCGAGTTGGCCCGAGACAAGAAGATCGAGGGCGTGGCGGACATTAAGGACTTCTCCTCCCGCAAGGGTATGCACATTGAGATCACCGTTAAGCGGGACGCCAACGCCCAGGTGGTGCTCAATAACCTGTACAAGATGACGCAAATGCAGGTAACCTTCGGTGTGATTATGTTGGCGCTGGTAGACGGCGTGCCCCGCATTCTTTCCCTGAAGGAAATGCTGCAAAATTACATCTCCTTCCAGGAAGAGATCATCACCCGCCGCACCCGCTATGATTTGAAGAAAGCCCAGGATCGCGCCCATATCTTAGAGGGTCTGGCCCGCGCCATTGATATTGTGGACGAGATCATCGCCACCATTCGCGGCTGCAAAGGCGGCCAAGCCGAGGCCAAGCAGGAATTGATGGCCAAGTACGACTTTGACGAGCCACAGGCTGCGGCCATTGTGGCGTTCCGTTTGGGTCAGTTGGCCGGACTGGAAATTGAAAAGATCCGCAACGAGTTGGGCGAGCTGCACATCAAGATTGCCGATTATCAAGACATTCTCAGCAGTGAGACCCGGGTGTTGGAGATTGTAAAGGAAGAGGCTCGCGCCATCGGCGACAAATTCGGCGATGAGCGGCGTACCGAGATTACCGCTGCCTCCGGCGATGTGGATGACGAGGACCTGATCCCGGTAGAGGACTGCATGCTCACCCTGACCACCATGGGGTATATGAAGCGCCAGACGGTAGATACTTATAAGGCACAGAACCGCGGCGGCAAAGGCATTATGGGCATGAGTCGCAGAGAGGAAGATGTGGCCAAGACCATGTTTACCTGCTCCACCCACGACTACATTATGCTCTTTACCAACAAGGGCAAGGTGTTTAAGATGAAGGGATACGAGATTCCCGCCGCCTCCCGTACCAGCAAGGGTATGAATGTGGTGAACCTGCTGCCTTTGGAGAATGAGGAGCAGATCAGCGCAATGGTGCGGGTGCCGGACAGCGAAGAGCGCCAGTACCTGTGCATGGTCACCAAGAACGGTGTGATCAAGCGCACGGAGATCAGCCAGTACGACCATATTCGCAAAACCGGCATTATCGCCATCAATCTGGACGAGGGCGACGAACTGAGCTGGGTGGAGATCACCGACGGCAACCGCAATCTGATCGTGGCTACCCACGATGGTATGAGTATTTGCTTTAAGGAGAGCGACGCTCGTCTGATCGGCCGTACCGCCCGCGGCGTGCGCGCCATTCAGCTGGCAGAAGGCGACTATGTGGTTGGCTTTGCCGTGGCGCTGGAGGACACCCGCCTGCTTACCGTCAGCGAGACCGGCTACGGCCGCAAGAGCAACTTTGACGACTACCGGGTGCAGTCCCGTGCCGGCAAGGGTCTGATCAACTACCATACCGAGACCTACGGCAAGGTGGCCATGATCGCCCCGGTGCGCGAGGACCAGGATATTATTATGATCTCCCAGGAAGGCATTGTCATTCGCACCCCTGTGGATCAGATCTCTGCCTTTAAGCGCCCGGCCAAGGGCGTAAGGGTGATGCGTACCACAGACGAGGACAAGGTGGTTACCCTGTCTGTGGTGGAGCACATGGAGCCGGAGAAAACGGACGACACCCCGGAGGGTGACGGCACAGAAACCCCGGCATCTGCCCCGGAAACCGCAGAATAATAGACACTTAACCGTCTGTGTGTTCACAAAGCACAAGATTTTACAAATTTTTTATTGTAATGACATAAAAAATGAAGTATAATTGTGGCTATGCTTTGGGGCACACAGGCGCTTTTGTTTTTTGTGCTGTCGGTCCCAACGGAACTACCTGCAAAAAGAGGAGATCTTTTTCATGGCAAAAGACTATAATATTGACGATATTTTGTCCGAGGTAAAGCAGCGCCGGGCAGAGCAGGAAAGCAACTTAAAGGCTGCGCCTGCGCCCAAGGCTGCGCCTGTACAGACGGACGCCAATCGAGAAGCCTACGCCGGTAAACTGGTGGAGGAGCTGCTGGGTCCGGAAAAGCCCGCTGTAAAGCCGGAACCGAAGGAGAAAAAATCAGCAGCGCCGCAGCCGCCAAAAGCAGCGCCGCAGCCCACCCCGGCACCCCGGGAGAAAGCGGAGCCGCAGCAAAAAGCTGCCCCTGCGCCGGAAGCAAAACGGGCATCCAAACCCGCCGCACCCAAGACAGACACTGCCGATGTGCCGGTGCAGCAGGTGCGCCGCAAGCTGCAACCCCCGCCCCCGGCATACGAAAATCGGGATCGCACCGTGACCCCGGACAAGCCGAGCCAAAAGCCGGAAAACCAGCCCCCGCTGGAGCCGGCAAACCTGCGCCACCAAGCCACGGACGAGATGATTGATTTGTTCTCTCTCTCCGGCAAGGCGGAGAATGCACCGGCGGCAGCGGACAAAAAGCGCAAAAGCGGCAAAAAGCACAAAAGCGGCAAAAAGCAAAAAGATCCCAACGCTACGCCCTGGCGCAAGACCAAAAAAGGCAAAATTTCCATTGCCATTATTGTTGTGCTGGCTGTGCTGATTGTGGCCGGCGGCGTTTTTGCCGTGTGCTATGTAAACGGTCTGTTGGGTAAGTTCACCGACGAAGCGGACGATTACAAAAAGACGGACACCTCCTATCATGGTATGGATTTCTTAAAAGAGAACTTTCCGGAGATCAAGGAGCCGTCTGCGGCAGACGCAACGACCTATAAAGAATATTTGAAAAACTGGTACAAAAACGGCGATCCGGTCAGCTCTACCCATGTAAAGAACATTTTGCTCATCGGTGAGGACACCCGGGAGGAGCAGATCAGCGACACCTCCCGTGCCGACTCTGCCATTATCGCCAGCGTTAATATCGACACCGGCAAGATCACCCTGACCTCCGTACTGCGCGATTTGTATGTGTACTTTGAGGCGAACGGTGAGGGCCAGTACGACAAGATCAACGGCGCTGCCTCCATGGGCGGCATGAAGGAATACATCAAAACCGTGGAGCGTTACTATAAGATCCAGATCGATAACTACGCGGTGGTGAACTTTGCCAGCTTCCCCAAGATCATTGACAGCCTGGGCGGCGTGACCATTACCATTACCGACCGGGAGATCAACGAGATCAACAACCACCCCAAGCGCTACGGCAATGTGTATATCGAGAAGAGCTACGAGGGCACCGAGGGTAAGCAGAAGCTGAACGGTAAGCAGGCGCTGGCCTACTGCCGTATTCGTAAGATTGACACGGATAACGCCCGCGCCGATCGGCAAAAGACCGTGCTGCTTCAGGTATTTAAGAAGATGAAAGGCTCTTCCACCACCGAGATGCTGAAAGTGGTCAATGACCTGGTGGGCTATGTGTACACCGGGTACAGCAAAAAGGAACTGGTGAGCCTGGCTACCTACGCGCTGTCTAACGGGTGGATGAATTATGAGACCCAGACTTTTTCTGTGCCTACGCCGGATCATGCCCGCGGCGGCAACTACCTGATCGGTCCCACCCAGCTGACCCCCTGCCGCTCCGGCGGGCTGTGGCTGTGGAAGTCGGATATTCCCCAGGACGCCTACGACCTGCAAATGAAGATCTACGGCAAGAGCAATATTAAGTTGGCGGAGAACCGCTGCGATTATTGCAACCTGCTGTAACGGTAGAATAAACAGAAGAAGAAATGTAAAAAAGCACCCCACCGGGGTGCTTTTTTGATGATGGTTTTGTGTAAATGCGGGCGGCAGATTGCCGCCCCTACGAGTAAATAGATGTTAAAAAACATAAAAGAGCGCAGGCGTTTTGGTAACCGGTGGACCGTAGGGGCGGATACCATCCGCCCGCTTGATCCCAACATTTTTTATTTATCAAATTCCATTTTGTAGGGTGCGATGCCCGATCGCACTGTTAAATGCCGTCACAAAATCTTAGTCTTCTACCTGCTCCAACTGCGCCATGGGAATGGGGGCGGTGTCCTCCACTTGCATTTTATTGGCGCGCATCCACAGCGCCGGGTCCAGGTGTAGCTTGTAGCCAAAGCCCGGGTCCGTCTGCCAGTTGGCCATGGCTGCCTCCGGCAGGCCGTAGCAGGTGAGCAGGGTCATCATGACCCCGGCGTGGCACACCAGGGCGATCCGCTGGGTGCCGGTTTGGACACAGCCGGAGATCACCTTTTCAAAAGCGGCGCACACCCGGTGCATAAACTGGGCGTTGGTCTCGCCGTACGGCGGGCTTGCCTGCATATCTCCTTGCAGCCAGTCCCGAAAGTCCAGGTTGTCCTGCAATTCCGCAGCGGTCTTGCCCTCAAACTCGCCGAAGTTATATTCCTTAAAATCCTCAATGGTAATCAAATTGTTACGGGGAAAGAGAATGGCGGCGCTGTCCTTGCACCGCTTTAAGGGGGAGGTAAACACGGCGTCCACCTCCGGGTACGGGTACTTGCCCCGCAGGGTGTGCAGTTGGTTGATACTATCCATAGTGAGTGGCAAATCCGTCTGCCCAATATACTGTGCGTTTAGGTTGCCTTTGGTGAGCCCGTGTCGAAAAAGATAAACCGTGTATGACTTCAATGCAAAATCCTCCTGAACAACGGCAATAGCCGACGAAACATTACAAATTGTTGACAGAATAAAATAGCCCTTT
>OHFD01000547.1_pt1 | contig 12446 bp, 10 predicted proteins | sample 1567451 | NCBI WGS metagenome assembly OHFD01 (sample SAMEA3879588, study PRJEB24766) | human gut metagenome | biome: human-associated habitat; feature: feces | place: USA | collected 1985/1987 | reverse complement strand
GCCACATATATTCCTGAAATATTGCATTGAAAAGTACCTGCGGATCACTTTTTTCTCTATAGACCCAAAATAGCGCCGTCCGGTGTCGTGTTTGCAAAAACACGGCATCTTGGCAGCGCCATTTCTCTTTTTCCGTTATTGTAACCTACAGTAACACTTTATTTTTCGGTAACGCCCTTTACTTCATATCCTGCGTCAACTACAGCCTTGGTCAGTACTTCGTCTGCCACATCAGAAGCCAGTTCCACAGTAGCATTCTTCTGCTCCAGGCTCATGGTTACGGTCTTTACGCCCTCTACGGCCTCCAGTGCCTTCTGTACGGTCCCGGTGCAGTGGTTGCACATCATTCCTTCGATACTGATTACTTTTGTCATTGTGTTTGTCCTCTCTTTCTCTTCTTTGCTATTTTGCTCTGCGGGGGCTTCCAGTATGCACTGTTCTCCCTCCACAGCTGCCTGCGTTGTCTCCTGTTCCGTCCGGGCTGCTTCCGGCGTTCCTGTTTTCAGCGGAGTAAATCCGCTCTTAAAGCCTCTCAGCCGCAGGGCATTTCCCACGACAAAGATACTGCTTAAACTCATGGCTGCCGCGCCGAACATGGGATTCAGACGGATTCCAAAAGACGGGTACAACACACCGGCTGCCAGAGGGATGCCGATGCAGTTGTAGAAGAAAGCCCAGAACAGATTCTCCTTGATGTTGCGGATCACGGAACGGCTCAGTTTCATGGCCGTCACGGCATCCCGCAGATCATTTTTCATCAGAATAATATCTGCGCTCTCCATGGCTACATCCGTGCCTGCACCAATAGCCATGCCTACATCTGCGGCTGCCAGTGCGGGGGCATCGTTGATGCCGTCACCGATCATGGCTACCTTATGGCCCTGACGTTTCAGTTCGCTGACCTTTTTCTCCTTATCCTGCGGCAGTACTTCTGCCACGACCTCAGAGATACCCAGCTTCTGTCGTACAGCTTCTGCAGTACGGCGGTTGTCTCCGGTCAGCATGATGACTTTGACACCCATTTTCTCCCAGAGACGAATAGCTTCATAAGAAGTGGCCTTAACAGTATCCGCCACGCCGATGACTCCTAAGAATCTTCCTTCCTGTGCCACAAGGAGCGGTGTCATGCCTTCGTCCGCCATCCGGTTCAGACCTTCTGTGGCTTCCTCCGGCAGAGTGATATGATTCTCCTGCAGAAAGGCAAGGTTACCTACATAGAATTTTGTACCGGCAGGAATTATCACGCTACTGGCACCCGATACTGTATTTCTCGCCATCTGGTTCTGTTCCGTTGTCTTGCCAGAGCCATCTGTGGTGTCGTTCTGTTTTCCGGCATAAAATACCGCCGTAGGGCCGTCATTTTTTACTGATTCTACCGCGCGGAATTCTGCTGCCAGTGTACCTTCCACGCCACGGCCGAAGGTTGCCTTGAAATCCACGATCTCGGGAATTGCCAGACCGAACTGCTCTGCCCATTCCACTACAGCTTCCGCCAGCGGATGCTCACTTTTTTTCTCAAGAGCTGCTGCGATCTGCATCATGGCATCCATCGGGAAGTCACTCTGATAACCGCCTGCTTCTTCTACCTTTAACTTACCGCTGGTGATGGTTCCGGTCTTGTCCAGTACCACAGTGTCAATCTCTTTGGCCTGCTGCAGGGCCTCACCCGTCTTGATCAGGATACCATTGCTGGCACCTACGCCGGTTCCCACCATGATAGCCACGGGTGTTGCCAGTCCCAACGCACAGGGGCAGGAAATTACCAATACGGCAATGGCTGTGGAAATGGCAAATTCCGCGGTAGCACCGCTTATCAGCCACACGATCAGGGTGATCAGGGAAATGGTCATGACCGTCGGCACGAATACACCGGCCACCTTATCTGCCAGCTGTGCAATGGGAGCCTTGCTGGCACTGGCCTCTTCCACCAGACGGATGATCTGTGCCAGTGTTGTGTCATCGCCAACACGATCCGCACGACATTTTAAGAAGCCCGCCTTGTTCACGGTAGCGGAGACCACATGGTCACCTGCCTGTTTCTCCACCGGAACACTTTCACCAGTGATGGCCGCTTCATCCACACTGGAGTTCCCCTCGATCACAATGCCATCCACCGGCACCAGACTTCCGGGCTTTACCAGAAAAATATCGCCCTTTTGCAGGCTTTCCGTGGGCACTTCCTTCTCCTGTCCGTCCTCAGTTACCAGGATCGCCACCTTGGGTGCCAGATTCATCAGCTTGGTGATGGCTTCACTGGTCTTTCCCTTGGAACGGCTCTCCAGATATTTTCCAACGGTGATCAGAGTCAGGATCGTACCGGAGGATTCAAAATACAGATCGTGGGCATAATGCTCTACCACTGCCATGTCACCGTAGCCTAAGCCATAGCTGATCCGGTACATGGCGAAAATGCCGTACACCAGTGCCGCGCCGGATCCCAGAGCGATCAGGCTGTCCATGTTCGGACTGCGGTGCGCCAATGTTTTGAATCCTACAGAGAAAAACTTCCGGTTCACATACAGAATCGGCAATAACAGTAAAAACTGCGTCAATGCAAAATTCATGGCATTGGCATTGCCGTGCATCGTGTTTACGATAAATGCCGGAACCGGAATTCCGAACCATTCTTTCAGCATATGGTGCATAGACACATACATTAACGGGATCAGGAATCCAATGGAGATTCCCAGACGCCATTTCATGGCTCTTGCGTCTGCATCCAGCTTCTGCTGCAGCTCCTGTTTGCCATCGGCTGTGGACTTTCCTGTACTTCCCGCATTCCCGGAAGTGCTCTGTCCGCCTGCACCTGCCACACTGCCTTCGGTCATTACCGAAGCACCGTAGCCTGCTTTCACCACAGCATCGATAATTTCCGCCGAAGTGATCTTCGTCTCGTCATAGGTCACATCCATGGTCTCTGTCAGTAGATTCACGGATGCTTTTTCCACATTTTCCAGTTTATTGACTGCCTTTTCCACATGGGAAGAACATGCGGAACAGGACATTCCCGTAACATGATATCTTTCCTTCATAATACCCTTGCCTTTCCATGACCTGCAAAGTCTCCGGTGCTTTCAATGCACCGCAGCAGCACAAATTTACAGGTTTATCTGCGACCATTCCGCCGCTTATTTCAATTTCTTCACAAGTTCCACTGCCTCATCTACTACAGCAGTATTCCCCTTCTGGATCTCTTCCACCACACAGGTCTCCATATGTTCCTTCAGGATTGCATAGCCAAAGGCCTGTAAAGCACTCTCCACGGCAGCTACCTGTGTGAGAATATCACCGCAGTAGCGGTTCTCTTCCAGCATCCGGCTGATACCGTTTAACTGTCCGGCCATGCGGCTTAAACGGTTCTGTAATTGTTTTTTTTCTTTTTCGGAGCGGGGCGTTGCCTTCTGGTGACAATGACAACATTCCATGCCTTTTTCTTCCATTTTTTCTTCCTTTTGTTCTGCCATAATTTTCCCCTTCCTGAGCCTCCGGCACCGGAATCCGAATTTTCCAGAATCTTCCCGGTTCTACACATATGCTGTTTCCGGCCTGCATATCAGTGCACGCAACATGCTGCCGGATCTTTCGTTGCAGCCATACGCAAAATACCCCGCAGGGGTATCTTGTCTTTTTCTACAAGATATACCCCCACAGGGTATTTGTCAAGAGGTACTTTCTAATTCCTGCCAGTTCACCTCTGACCAAAACAGATCCTTACGATCTGCATCTTCATGATTCTGTCGCCGGTTCTGGCAAGGAAGCGGAATAATCCGCTGACGGAAGGGTCGCGAAGATCATTATAGCCCAGCATATAGCCACGGCTTGTAACCTGTAATCTGCTGTCCCACGGGGAAATCTCACTTTTCGCATCCGAAACCGCAAAATACGCACCCACATCCTGAATTTTAGCGCTCCTGAGCCATGTCTTTGCTATCATCTTAACCGCTGTCCGGTTCGCCGCGTCAAATACCAGCACACCACCGGGAAAACTGTCAGCCATTGCCTGTACCAGCGTCCTGACTTGCTCCGTCAGAAAATAATAGAATACTCCGGAGGCAAAGAATATCGCCCCGCCAGACGCGTCGATTTTGGTAAACCATTCCGTATCATTCAAATTGCAGGGAATATTTTCCTCACGGTCTCCGGCGGGCAGTAATTGATTGCGTACGGCGATAACATCCGGAAAATCCAGATTGTAAATTTTACAGCTGCCATTGTCACAGGCTCTTCCCGTACTGTCAAGTCCACAACCCAAATTGACCACCGCCGCATCAGGATGGTCTGCCAGATAATTTTGTACCTCCCACGCAAGGTCATTCTGCCGCATGGCAACCTCCAGCGAACCGAAACGCTGCATCAGGCCGTGGGATTTTTTCTCCACCTGTGAAAAATCATAGTCGATCTGGTCGATCAGGTGTACCGCCATCTCGTCCCGATATAGGTTCGGATACAACTCCGAGCATAGCTTTCGGGAATAAAGCGGGATGATCAGTGTCTCCTGTACGGTGTTCTTCTCAATCTTGTATTTCATGGACATCTCTCACTTTCTTGCATTTTTGCCATTTCTTTTTTGTTAGTTTTGTCTAACCGCTGTGTAGAGTTATACGGTTAGTTTGTGCTAACTTAAATGTCTTAGAAAAGCCGCATTACTGCGGCCTTTCAGCTGACTGTTTTTGGTTTTCGTTTCTATTATACTGAACTTATTTCTGTTTTGCAAGGTAGATTTCCACCAATAGATATTTCTTGTCTTCTTCCCAGTTATAGTAGAACTGAATCAGTCCGATGCGGCTCCTGGTGCCGGTCTTCTCATTCAACGCAGAAAACATGCCGCTAGAGCAGCGCACGGGAGACAAATAAGGCTGTCGGCGATCACCGGCACCGACAAGAAAAATCCCACTGCCTTGAACGCAGTGGGATTCCCGGTTTTGCTTTTCCATAATAGAAAACAGCTAATGAAAGCATGGTCTCTCCTTATACAGACTGGAAACCGCCTTCCAGATCTTCGATGATATCATCAATATTCTCCGTACCGATAGACAGACGAATCGTATTGCTGTAGATTCCCTGCTCATTCAGCTCTTCCTCAGACAGCTGTGCATGGGTGGTGGAAGCCGGATGGATGACCAGAGACTTCACATCTGCCACGTTTGCCAGAAGCGAGAACAGCTCCAAATTATCACAGAACTTTTTCGCTGTCTCCTTGCCGCCCTTGATCTCGAAGGTGAAGATGGAACCGCCTCCGTTCGGGAAATATTTCTTATACAACGCCTGCTGCTCCGGATCGGTGGATACGGAAGGATGATGCACACGCTCTACCTGAGGATGATTGTTCAGATACTGTACAACCTTCAGTGCATTCTCCACATGACGCTCCACGCGCAGAGACAGTGTCTCCAGTCCCTGTAAGAAAATAAAAGCATGGACAGGGGAAATGCAGCCGCCCATATCACGCAGGAGCATTGCACGGATAGCGGTCACAAAAGCCGCGCCCGGTGCTGCCTTGGTGAAAGTCACACCATGATAGCTGGGATTCGGAGTGCACAGATGAGGGAACTTGCCGCTGCCCTCCCAGTCAAATTTACCATTTTCCACGATCACACCGCCTAAGCTGGTGCCGTGTCCGCCGATGAATTTCGTAGCGGAATGTACTACGATATCTGCACCGTACTCAAAAGGACGTACCAGATAAGGAGTAGCAAAAGTATTGTCCACTACCAGAGGCACCTTGTGTGCATGGGCGATCTGTGCCAGACGTTCGATGTCTACCACATCCGAGTTGGGATTGCCCAGAGTCTCGATGTAGAGAGCCTTGGTGTTCTCCTGAAAGCTTGCTTCGATCCTGTCATAATCGGAAGGAGCCACGAAAGTAGTGGTCACACCGTAGTCCACCAGGGTATGCGCCAACAGATTGTAGGTTCCACCGTAAATATTATTTGCAGAAACAATGTGATCTCCCTGTTTTGCCAGGTTCTGGATCGTGTAGCAGATGGCTGCCGCTCCGCTGGCTACTGCCAGAGCTGCGGTACCGCCCTCTAATGCCGCAATACGCTGCTCAAAGACACCCTGGGTAGGGTTGCCGAGACGACCGTAGATCTCACCGGGATCTTCCAGTCCGAAACGGGCTGCTGCATGGTCGCAGTTGCGGAATACATAAGAAGATGTCTGATAAATGGGAACGGCTCTCGCACCGGTCACGGGATCGGGCTGCTCCTGTCCCACATGTAACTGTAATGTCTCGAATTTCAGATTACGCTCTGCATAGGGCTTTTTGCTCATGTTCTGCCTCATTTCTGCACTTTGATGTGCTATGTATTATTGCGTAACGATCCTGGCGGAACCGTTACAATTTCTATAAAAACATGCTAAAACACATTGCAAAATCTGTCAATGTAAAACTTTAGCGCAGCAGATATTTTTGTCCACTGCGCCTCTATTCCTCTCCAGATTGCATTATATTACTTTACTTCACCAGCCGGTCCTTATACTTCAGCCATTTTCCCGTACGTATCCTGTTAGTGAACAAAAATGCCCGTACGACCCAGTCCATGGTCATAGCGATCCAGACGCCGATGACGCCAAGTCCCAGACCCTGTCCCAGGATATATGCCATGCCCACACGGCAGAGCCACATGGAAGCGATCGCCACGATCATGGTAAATCTCACATCTCCCGCAGCGCGAAGTGCATTGGACTGTGCAAAGGACAACGGATGCACCAGCATACAACATACACAGCTGTAACATAACAGAAAAACAGTTATTTTCATTGTCTCCGAACTCAGATGATAGATTCCGCAGATCGGCCGTGCAAAAATAATCATGGGAATTCCCAACAGGATCATACAGGCATATGCTACTTTCATCATTTTTTTCAGATAATATAATGCCTGCTCTGTTTCTCCTGCGCCGATGCACTGTCCGATCACAGTGATCATTGCCACACCGATGGCATTGGCAGGGATCTGCTGAAAGCTGGCAATGCTGCCCGTTACGGCATTCGCCGTCGTAGCAGCCATTCCAAAACCGGCGATCAGACTGGTGGTCAGAAGCTTACCGATCTGGAAGATACTGTTTTCCAGTCCGTTGGGAACACCGATATACAGAATCTTTCCCAAGATTTTCGTATCGATCCTCCAGTGATTGCTCACTATGATCTTGTCACTTTTTCCAAGCAGCACTATGATCATCACAGCCGACAATATTCTGGAAAACAGCGTGGACAACGCAGCACCGGCAGCACCGATCCTTGCACCATAGATCAGGATCGCATTTCCGGCAATATTTACCAGATTTGCCACCAATGACACTTTCATGGACACCTTGGAATCTCCTACCGCACGGAACAGAGCTGCACCACCGTTATAAATTCCCAGAAAAGGAAAGGACACCGCCACAATATAAAAATAAATTCTTGCGGCATTCATGACATCCGCCTCCACATTTCCGTAAAGCAGTGCCAGCAATCCCCGGTTCCAGACCAGCGCTATCATCATAAACAAAAGTGCCACACCCCCAACCGCTATAAACAGCTGATTGGAGGCCCGGCCTACCATTTCCTTATCTCCGTGTCCCATATATTGCGCCGCCACTACGGCACCGCCGCTGGCCATGGCCGTGAACAGACCGATCAGCAATACGCAGATACTATCCACCAGAGAGATTCCGGATACCACAGCTTCTCCACAACTGGCCGCCATCACCGTGTCCGCCATTCCCATTGCGATTGCCAAAAACTGCTCTATGATCAGCGGCCACAATAATTTTTTCAGTGCATCCTGTGAAAATAGCATTTTTTTCTCTTCCGTCATACCTTACATCGTTCCTTTATCATCACATTAACAACTGCCAAAATATCACATTGTCATTGCATTGTAAATAGAAATGTAATTTTATGATTCAGTAACTATTCAGCACCCCATTCGCAAAACCGCCTCTACGAGGCTTTCTTGGAGAACAGGCCGGCCTGTTCTCTGCTCATTGTGGTTACTTCGCCCTATAAATAGTTACAGCTCCTGATATACGAAATAGTCCGCAGCGACCAGGCCGCCTTCCATACCCTGCTCATTGATGGCAAACAGTCCATCCTTGACACCTACCCAGCGTCCCGGAGTTGCTTCCACCATCTGTCCCACAGGCTGTAGGTTCTCTTCCGCAGTTCCCACATAAAAAGTACGGTAGTTCTCCTTCTCCACCTTCATCTGGATGTAAATAACATCACTGTTCCAATCCCCCAGACCGGTGCGTACTTCATCGTCCTTCGTCCAGTTGCCGGTGCGCTGCTGTAAGCTCATCTTTCCGTTTATTTTCTGCACCGCAAGTGCTGTATAGCAACCACCCAGAGATACCAGGCCTGCCACATCCCCGTCTTTCATCTCTTCCAGATGCAGACAGGTGGTAATGGAGAATTCCGGTGCCGGCCATTTCTGCAATAACAGGTTGCTGATATCGCACAGCTGCGTCTTCGGGTCTGCGGCCTGGGCATGAAGAATGAGCTGGCCGTTTTCCAGATCATACCATTCCTTTTTATAATTGGCATTCCACTGCCACTGTAATCCCAAGTTTTCCCCTTCGAAGAAATCACTGTCCTCCGGTGCATCGATTGGGTACGTCTCTCCTACTTCCGGCTTTTTATAGCGCAGTACCGGTTCGCCGCAGCCGTCCACCTCATTCACACCGATCACCGGCCAGTCATTCTCCCAGTGCATAGGCTGCAAATGAACGATACGTCCTGCATTGCCCACATCCTGGAAATGCAGGAACCAGTCCTGTCCATCCGGGGTATCCACCCAGGCACCCTGGTGAGGTCCGTTGACGGGAGAATTGCCCTGATGCAGAACAATCTTTTCCTCCCAGGGACCGTAAATATTTTTCGAACGAAGTACCGTCTGCCAGCCGGGCTTTACGCCGCCTGCCGGAGCGAAGATATAGTAATAGCCGTTTCTCTTGTACAGCTTCGGTCCCTCGATGGTGGGCTGGGTCGCATGGCCATCATAGATGAACTGACCGTCATCCAGCACTCCGGAGCAGTCCGGTTCGATGGGAGACATATACAGCATGCTCTTGAAACCGATACGGCTTCTGGCGAAAGCTGTCACCATGTATGCTTTGCCGTCCTCATCCCAGAAAGGACAGGGATCGATCCATCCCACTACCTTACGCACATAAGCCGGCTCGCTCCACTTGCCGAAAGGATCCGTGGTCTTGCACATCATGATGCCCTCGTCCGGCATGGGGATAAATACGTAATAAGTTCCCTCATGATAACGGATGGCCGGTGCCCAGGTACCACAACCGTGTACCGGCTTGTCATAATAGTCAAAGGGAAGCTTGTCAATGATGTAATTGATGACCTTCCAGTTCACCAGATCCTTCGAATGCAGCAGAGGCACCGCAGGGGTGTTACAGAAGCTGGAAGCGATCATAAAATAATCCTCTCCCACACGAATGGCATCCGGGTCCGAATAATCGGTATACAGGATCGGGTTGGTATAGGTGCCGTCGCCCTGATCGGCGATCCACATTTTATGTATCTTGGTCTTGTCCATAATTTCTCCATTCCGCAGCCTTTGCCGCCTTTTATTTACGAATGCAGGTGTTCAACACTCATTTGATAATAGTTACCTGTTTCTGAACAATTTCAGTATAACAGATGTTCCCTTGTATCGCGTGCCATTTTCCCATTAGTTTGTGTCAAATCTTGCATTTAGCGACTATAAATGTCATAATAGTGACAAAAGTTGCAGGAGGGAATCCCATTGAGTTTCTTTTACCAGAACCGTCAGGAACAGCTTTATTTATATTTATCCAAAAACAACCCCTATGCCATCCATCTTCACAGACAGTTGGAGTTGATCTATGTATTGAGCGGTTCCACCATCGTCACCGTGGAACAGCAAGATTTTTTACTTACCCCCGGTCAGGGTGTTCTGGTTTTTCCGAACCAGATGCATGGTCTGAAGCATGTGGAACCCGGTCAGAATCTGCTCTGTATCTTCGAGCCGGATTTCTGCCACTCTTTCCGCCATTTTTTCCAGAACAAAAAGCCTGCCCGCAATAACTTTACCGTCTCCTCCCTGTCAGAGCACAGCCGTATTGCCCTGCAGGGACTTAAAACACTGGCCGCTGCCATGGAAAAGGATCGTCCCACACCTTCCGATGTACAAGTCTATGCGGAAGGGTATCTCACACTCCTGCTGGCAGACCTGCTGCCATCGTTGCCTCTGCAAGTGCGTAAAAACACAGATGACCTGGAATTGGAGCAAAGACTGCTTCTCTATCTGGATGCCCACTATACCGAAGAATTGTCCCTGGAAAGTCTCTCGAAAGAATTCGGTGTCAGCCGCTTTGTCCTGTCCCGGATCTTCACTGAGAAACTCCACACCACTTTTCCTGATTACGTGAACTCCCGAAGGCTGGACTATGCCAGAGATCTTCTATTGTCCACGGAGCTCTCCGTGACGCAGATTGCGCTGGATGTGGGATTCGGAAGCTCCCGCACCTTTTTCCGGGCCTTTCATTCCGCTTATCACACCACTCCCGGAGCTTACCGCAGGCAGAAAGAATCTTCCTGATCCCTTCCCTTACGCTGTATCCACAGAAGTTCCTCTCCCGCCCGGATATAATCTTTCCAGGTACCGACGATCTGTCCCCGCTCCGGGATCTGGCACATTTCCACCGTCACCGCCGTATCCACGCCTTCCCTTGCCAGGCCCTCCTGATCAAATTCCATCAGCAGTTTTCCTTTGCGCACGATCTCGTTTTGCAGGACATTGCAATGATAATAGGCGCTGTGCAGTTCTTCCCTGTCTCTGCAGATATTCAACAGCAGTTCCAGTCCGCTGTCCGTGCGGAATCGGATCCGGTTTCCCATGGGATAGAGTTTCAATACCTTTCCTGCCGTGGGCGCATAGACCTTTCCATCCTCTGGCACGATGCTGATACAGCCAGTTCCGGCATCAGCGGTCTCTTCCGCGGTCTCTTCCATGCGCTTACGGATCTCTCCGTTCACCGGGCTGCCTATAGTGACACCTTCCCTCACCAGTTGCCTGGCTGCTGTATTTTTTCTCGCTTCCCTGTCTTCCCCTGTCTCTTCTGTTTCTTCCATTTTCCACCGGATACTCCTGCCAGACCAGAAGCCAACCAACAGTCCCAGCACTCCCGTTGCCACGATGTCATACATCTGCATGTTTCTACCTTCCTTTTTCCATGATAAGGTTCCCGCTCCTTATTCTGTCTCATTTTCGGGAAAACATGCCATTTTTTCATTCATAACTTCCAAAAGAAGTGCCGCCACGATTCCTGCCGCCATGCAGAACAGATTCCGGGATGCGGTCTCCGGAGATGTGGCAAAACTGTTCCATGGAACCGTCATCACTGTAGCTGCACTGATGATCCCGAAGATCCCGTGGAACATCCCCGCATACTGTTTTTCAAGCAGGCGGTTTACCAGCCTGGCCAGACACACAAAAGTCACCACGCAGCCGGTCATTCCGGGAATCAACACCTCCGGCCGAAGATGAGCGATCCCCTCTACGAACGGTGTATACAGCCCTAAGGGCATCAGTAGTGTAGAAAAACTCATCCCCGGAGCGATCACCGACAGAGCAAGGGCAAATCCACAGAACAGATACGCTCCGAGTCCCGGCTCCACTGCAGTCTTGGAAGTCTGCAACGAAAACAGCAAAAAAATCATTGCCGCAAACGTCACTCCGGAGACGATCCTGTTTCCTCCGGTCCTGCCCTGCTCTCCCGCTTCCCGCCACAGGGACGGCAGCATTCCGCCGATCAGCCCCACAAATACACAGACGGAAGGCTCCGGATAAGTCTCTAATACGTAAGATAACAGATTCGCCACCCCCAGAAATCCTGCTGCCGATCCAATCATATAAGGGAATAATTCCGGCAGATGGGTCCGCCACTTATGTACCGGATCCGACAGCAGCTCCATGATCGGTCGATAGACTCCGAACACTACACTTAAAACGCCGCCGGATATCCCCGGGAGTACCGCTCCCAGACCGATCAGCGCCCCTTGTAATACTTTTCCCAAAAATCTAAGATCCATCGTTATTCTCCGCATCCTGTTGCTGCTATCATTCCGGGAGAAATCATTGAATGGACAATTCTTTCTTATATCAGGGACGCTGCGTATATGGGAAAACACAAAGCATGTTTCAATATCGGGCATTTTAACATGGAAGAATTAGGAATGAAGTATGCGGCAGATTGGATCGGTGAATTACTGAACAATGAGATTCCGGTAAATTATATACCGACAGAAGATGGTTGGACATTTCTATAGAAGAGGTGATTAGAATTACACTCATCGTATTCCAAAATATAATGATGCAGAACGTCTGCATGTGTTCAGGGAAAGTGCCTTGAAAGGTATGATTGCTGCTGGAACTTATACAAAGGAAAGAGTTGAGTGTAATTCTAATCACCTCTTCT
>OHFD01000541.1_pt1 | contig 12541 bp, 12 predicted proteins | sample 1567451 | NCBI WGS metagenome assembly OHFD01 (sample SAMEA3879588, study PRJEB24766) | human gut metagenome | biome: human-associated habitat; feature: feces | place: USA | collected 1985/1987 | reverse complement strand
TGTTTATATGAAGCTGGTTATGGCTGTAATTTCCAATAAAGATGTTTCCAAAGTTTTGGATGCGATTACGAAGGAGGGCTTTGCCTCCACCCGTATCTCCACCACCGGTCAGTTCTTGGCCGATGGGCACACCACGCTGTTTATCGGCACGGAGGATCACAAGGTGGAGCAGCTGTTCGATGTGCTGAAGAAGCATGTGACCAAGCGGGTGGTGCGCCAAGCGGGCGTGGCCAGCACGCTGGAAGGCTCGTTGCTGCGCCAGCCGGTGGACGTGGAGGAATACGGCGCTGTGGCGTTTGTGATCAATGTGGACGAGTTCCGCAAATTGTAAAGGCAAGTATGGAATTTAAGCACTTTCTCGGGAATGAAAAAATCAAGGCGCAGCTGTCTGCATTGGTAGACGGCGGCCGCCTGCCCCACGCCGTAGTGCTGGAGGGGGAGAGCGGTCTGGGTAAGCGCACGCTGGCCGGTGAACTGGCTGCGGCATTGGTGTGCCGGGGCGAGCACCGCCCTTGCGACAGCTGCCCCCAGTGTCACAAGGCCCGTGCCGGGGTGCACCCGGATATTTTGGTCTATGCCCCGGAGGGGGGCGCCCGTTCGTTTCACAAAAAGACGGTGGATCAAATTGTGGGCGATGTGTATATGACCCCCAACGAGGCGGATTATAAGATCTACATATTGGTTAACGCCCATTTGATGAGCGTGCAGGCCCAGAATGCCATTTTGAAAGTGCTGGAGGAACCGCCGGCTTATGTGCGGTTCATTTTAACGGTGGAGAACAAGAGCGCTCTGCTGCCCACGGTGCTGTCCCGCAGTGTGGTGTTTCGGTTGGAGGGCGTGCCGGTAGAGATCGGTGCGGATTATATTTTGCAGCGGCAGCCGGAGGCGGACCCGGATCGGGTGCGCCAGGCGTTGCAGCTGTGGAACGGCAACATCGGAAAGGCCATGGAGAGCCTGGAGGACGGCGAGGCCGCCAAGTACAGCGCCTTGTCCGCAGAACTGTGCCGCGCGCTGGTGGCGGAGAATGAGTATGCGCTCATTTGCGCCTGTGCACCCCTGCAAAAGGACAGGCAGGCGGTACTGAATATCTGCGGGGTGCTGCGGGATCTGTTTCGGGACGCATTGGTGCTGGACAGCGGCGCCGATTTGCTTTCCGGCAGCGATGAAATTCCCCGGCCCCTTGGATCCAAATGTACAAGAAAACAACTGCTGCAACTGTTATCTGTGGCAGAGGACACATATCAGCGGGCACTGCAAAATGCCAATAACGCCCTGCTGATCACAAAATTTTGCGCCGATTTGCGCCAGGCGATCGGCCGTTAGGAGGATAGATTATGACAAAAGTGGTAGGCGTTCGGTTTAAGGACACCGGCAAAACATATTATTTTGACCCCAAGGGGTTGGAGATTAAGAAAGGCGACCTGGTGGTGGTAGAGACCGCCCGAGGTATGGAATGCGGCGTCGCCCAGTATGCGCCCAAAGAGGTGGCGGAGAATGAGGTCACTGCACCCCTCAAGCCGGTACTGCGTATTGCCACCGCCAGAGACAAGCAAATTCTGGAAGAAAATAAAGAAAAAGAGAAGCGCGCCTACGAGGTGTGCCTGCAAAAGATCGAGAAACACAAGCTGGATATGAACCTGACCGAGGTGGAATACGCCTTTGACGGGTCCAAGATTCTGTTTTATTTTACCGCGGACGGCCGTGTGGACTTTAGAGAGCTGGTCAAGGATCTGGCCTCCACTTTCCATACCCGTATTGAGTTGCGCCAGATCGGCGTGCGAGACGAGGCCAAGATGCTGGGCGGTCTGGGCGTGTGCGGGCGGCCGTTTTGCTGCTCCACCTTCCTGAATGACTTCCACTCCGTGTCTATCAAAATGGCCAAGGAGCAGGGACTGAGCCTGTCCCCTTCTAAGATCAGCGGCACTTGCGGGCGGCTGATGTGCTGCCTGAAATATGAGCAGAACTCTTATGAATACCTGGCAAAGATTACTCCCCGCCGAGGCACCGTGGTGGACTGCAGAGAGGGTCGAGGCACGGTGGTAGACGCTGCGCTGCTTACCGGCAAGCTGAAAGTGCAGCTGGATAATGCGCCGGAGGGTGCACCGGTGATCGTCAATCGGGAAGAAGTGCGCGTAGTGCGTGCGCCCCGTCGCGGCGGCAAAAATGAGAAAAAAGCGGACAAGCCCGCCCAGGCGGAGAAGTAAGGCAAGACTAATTTTTTCGAATTCACTTGCATTTTTAAATCAATGCTGTTATATTTAGGTTGAGAAACATACAGGAGGTGTTTATCATGGCATATCAGATTTCTGATGATTGTATTTCCTGCGGTGCTTGCGCAGCAGAGTGTCCGGTTTCCGCCATCTCCGAGGGTGACGGCAAATTTGTAATTGACGCTGACGTTTGCATTGAGTGCGGTGCGTGCGAGGCAACCTGCCCCGTGGGTGCGCCTGCCCAGGCATAAGCGGATTTTGTAGATTTTTCTGCTTTTGTACAAACAAAAAGGAACACGCCGAGAGCTTTGGCTTTGGGCGTGTCTTTTTTTGTCCGCTTGCCAAAGCGGGGCGGTAGGTATATAATAAGCGCAAAGACCCGGGCACGGCCCGGTAGTGGGAGAGCCTATGAACGAGACGGTTATGCCTTTGGCAGAGCATATACAAATCGTGGTCAGTGACCGCCACACCTTTGGTACGGACGCCGTGGTGCTGGCGGATTTTGCCCGTATTCGCCGCCGGGATCGGGCGCTGGATTTGGGTACAGGTTGCGGAATTATTCCGCTGCTTTGGCTGCGAGATGCCCGGCAAAGTCCGGTGGCATGCCTGGATATTCAGGACCGGGCGGTACGGCAAGTGCAGCAATCCATTGCGCTGAATCATTTGGAAGAGCGGCTAACCGTGCAGCAGGCAGATCTGCGAGATCATCGGCAGCTGTACCCGGCGGGCAGCTTTACTCTGGTGAGTATGAACCCGCCGTACAAGCCGGTGGACACGGGCGTTTTGTCTCCGGAGCCGTGGGATCAAATTGCCCGGCACGAGGTGTGCTGCACCTTGGAGGACGCCTGCGCGGCAGCGGGCTATCTGTTGCAGTTCGGCGGGCGGTTTTGCATTTGCCATCGGCCGGAACGGCTGGCGGATATTGTAACGGCTATGCGTGCCCATGATTTGGAGCCTAAGCGGCTGCGGCTGGTGCAGCACCGGGAGGGAGAGGCACCCTTTTTGCTGCTGATGGAGGGGCGCAAGGGCGCCAAGCCGTACTTAACGGCAGAGCCTACGCTGATTTTGGAAAGTCCGGCGGGCCGGGCGGAAATGGGAAGAATATACGGCGCATATTTTGAAGGAGGCGCAAAGTGAGCGGTACTTTATATGTGGTGGGCACGCCCATCGGGAATTTAAGCGACTGGTCGCCCCGGGCGGTTGACACCCTGGGGACTGTGGATTTTATTGCAGCAGAGGACACCCGGGTGACCTTAAAGCTGCTGAATCATTTTGGTATCAAAAAAGAGATGGTCAGCTATTATGAGCACAACCGTCGGGAGCGGGGCGAAATCATCACTGCCCGCATTGCGGCGGGGGAGGACTGCGCCATTGTAACGGACGCGGGTATGCCTGCCATTTCGGACCCGGGGCAGGATCTGGTGCACCTGTGCCACTTGCAGGGGATCCCGGTGGTGTCCGTGCCCGGACCGGTGGCTTTTGCCACAGCGCTGGCGGTGTCCGGTATGGAGAGCGGGCGCTTTACCTTTGAGGGCTTTTTGTCCGTCAATAAAAAATCTCGCCGGGACCACCTGGAGGAGCTCAAAGACGAGAAGCGCACCATGATTTTTTATGAGGCGCCCCATAAGTTTATCAACACCATTGCGGATCTGCACCGGGTGCTGGGTGACCGGGAGATCGCCATTGTGCGGGAACTGACCAAGGTGCATGAGCAGGTGGTGCGTACCACCTTGGCACAGGCGGAGAAAGACTATACGGAAAATAAGATCAAAGGGGAGATCGTGCTGATCGTGGCCGGCAAAAAGGCCGAGCCAACGGACGCCATCACCTTTGACCAGGCGGTGGAACAGGCCCGTGCGCTGGTGGAGAAAGGCGCTTCCGTCAACGCTGCCGCCAAGGAGATTGCCGCGGTAACCCCGTACAAAAAAGGCGATCTCTATAAGGCACTGCTGTGAGTGGGTGTAATGCCTGCCCCCGCCGGTGCGGTGTTGACCGTACCACGGCCGTGGGTGCCTGTGGCGTGGGCGCTGCCTTTCGGGTGGCGCGTATGGCGCTGCACGCCTGGGAGGAGCCGTGTATCAGCGGCAAATCCGGCAGCGGAGCAATCTTCTTTTCCGGCTGTCCGCTGAAGTGCGTGTTTTGCCAGAATATGGAGATCAGCCGGGGCTGCAAGGGCGTGGACCTAACCGAGGACCAGCTGATCGCCGGTATGCAGCGGCTGATTGACGCCGGGGCGCAAAATATCAATTTGGTCAGCCCCACCCAGTACGCACCGGCCTTGGCGCGGCTGCTGCGCCGATGGAAGCCCCCGGTGCCGGTGGTGTACAACACCGGCGGCTATGAGCGACTAGAGACCCTGCGGCAGCTGGAGGGACTGATCGATATTTATTTGCCGGATTTTAAGTACACCCGCCCGGCCAAGGCGGCGACTTACAGCGCTGCGCCGGACTATGTGGAGCGAGTGGGTCCGGCGCTGCTGGAAATGCGCCGCCAGGTGCAGGACCGGTGGGACGGGGATAAAATGCTGTCCGGTATGATCGTGCGCCATTTGATTTTGCCGGGCAATACCAATTCGGCCATTGAGGCGCTGAACTGGCTGCACAGCCATTTGCCGGGTACCTATGTGTCCCTGATGGCCCAGTACACCCCTATGCCGGGGCTGGAGCGCTACCCGGAGCTGACGCGCACCATCACCCGCCGGGAGTACGACAAGGTGGTGGATCATGCTCTGGCGCTGGGTATAGATCGTGTGTTTTTGCAGGAGCGCAGCGCGGTAGGTAAAGATTTTATTCCGGCATTTGATTTTACTGGCATTGTGTGATAGAATACAGTTAGGCGCTGTGCGCCGAAAAGTGTAAAGACGAGGGAATGTACAAATGAAGAAATTTTTCCGGGAGTTTAAGGCATTCATTTCCCGCGGCAATGTGATGGACCTGGCCGTTGGCGTGATCATTGGTTCCGCTTTTACCGGCGTGGTTACCGCTTTGACGGATTCGATCATCAAACCGCTACTCAACTGTATCGGCGGAGCGGAGATCCAGGGCAAGATTCATCTGCTGGGAGATAATTATTTGGACTACGGCGCGTTTTTGTCCGCTGTGGTGAATTTCCTGATTATGGCGCTGATCATCTTTTGTATGGTCAAGGGGCTGAATAAGCTGTCAGACGCAGTGAAGCACGCCACCCATGAGAAAGAGGCCCAGGCGGCAACCACCACCAAGGTCTGCCCCTACTGCAAGAGCGAGATCGACATTGCTGCCACCCGCTGTCCCCACTGCACCTCGGTGCTGGAGGACGAAAAGACAGAGTAACGACAGCTGAAACTGAATATGTAGCGATAATAATTTTACATAGAATCAGCAGGCATTGCCTGCGTTAAGGGGGATTTTTCTATGAAAACGAAAGCGTACACTTATCCCAGCGCCAGCGCGCTGGCCACCATCCATGCCTGGCAGTGGTATCCGGAGGACGGCAATGTGAAGGCCGTGCTGCTGCTCCACCACGGTATGGCCGAGCACTGCGGCCGCTACGGCGACTTTTTGCAGGCCTTTGCGGATATGGGTTATGCGGTCTTTATGCACGATATGCTGGGCCACGGTCAGTCCTGCGAAACGCCGGAGGACAGGGGGTTCTTTGGCGATAAGGACGGGTACAATGCTCTGCTGCAAGATGTGCGGCGGTTGTATGACATTGCCCGGGGCGAGTATCCGGACAAGAAGCTGGTTATTGCCGGCCATTCTATGGGCAGCTTTATTATGCGGTGCTTTACCGCCCGCTACCCGGATCTGGACTATGCGGCGGCTATTTATGTGGGCACCGGCGGGCCGAATCCGCTGGCAAATATCAGCGTGGCGGTGACCAATGTACTGGGCGCCGTTAAGGGTAAGCGCTACCGCTCCAAGTGGCTGGAGAATACCGGCTTTAAGGGCTATAACGATCATTTTGAGGGTCGCACTTCTGTGGATTGGCTCAGTCGAGATACCGCGTCGGTGGATGATTATGTTGCAGACGACGCCTGCGGTTTTACCTTTACTGTGGCCGCCTACGGCGATCTGGGACGGCTGATGTTGGAGTGCGGCAGTAAGGACTGGTACGCCCGTGTACCAAAGGATCTGCCGATTCTCTTTGTGTCCGGCCAGGAGGATCCGGTGAGCAATTACGGCGCCGGTATTCGGGCGGTCAGCGACCGGCTGAAGGCCACCGGCCACACCCGGGTGCAGGTGCTTTTGTATCCCGGTGCCCGGCACGAGATCCTGCGAGAGACCAACAGCCCGGAGGTGTACCGGGATATAGACGCCTTTATTACCAAAGCGGTTTTGCAGGCGAAATAAACACTGAAAAACAGCCGAGGACTTGTATTTTGCAGGTCCTCGGCTTTCTCTTGCCTTTTTTGCCACGATCGGGTATAATCAAACTGGAATAGAGGCTTTTGTTTTATCAGGAGGTATGGGTATGAAAAGAATGCGTTTGCTATCTCTTTTGCTGGCGCTGGTGCTGGTGTGCACCGCTATGCCGGTTACGGCTGCGGCTGCCGATAGACTGGCAAATGCTACCGTCTGTACGACCCATACCGTCCATACCGAGGGGCAGAGCGCAGAGGACTGTACCGGCCTGGCTCCGTACCTGGCTCCGGACGGTACCGCTTGGGCGGCGGTGGGGGACGATACCACGAAGGTCAAGACCTGGCACTGCTTCCAGCAGGATATAGATGCGGCGCTGACGGACGCGCTGCACCGTATGCTCCGGCGAGAGACTGCTTTTACCCTGTATATTGCGGTGAAAAAAAGCGATTACGACCCTAGCACCCGCAATCTTCGGACGGCGCTGTATGAGCGGTTGCGAAGCAACGCCCTGGCGGAGAAAGCGGGCACCATAGAAGGCGGTGACTTTTTGGACGCCCAGATTCAGGGCTTTCAGGAACAGGATCTGGACACCCGGTGGCTGAATGTGGAGGGCTACAATGATAATACCGGCGCGGTGGCCTTTTATGAGGTGCACTGCACCTTCAAATATTGCGACACGGTGCAGCAAATGGAGATCCTGCGCCAAGCGGCGAAAAAGTGGAACCAACTGTTTGTTACCGACAATCCCACCATTGCGGCGGAGAAGGATACAAACCGCCGCCAGTACCTGATCGTCAAAACCATTTATGACTTTTTGGCGGAGAACACGGTGTACAACACCGCTGCCTATGAGAATTTTATGAATCATCAAGTGACCGACTGGTACGCCCACACCGCCTACGCGGCGTTCTTCGGCCTTACAGGGCAGGGGGCTGCGGATTTGGACAGCACCGGCTACGATTGGTCCGTGCGGCAAAAAAACAGCCTGACGGTGATCGGCACCACCGGCCAGGGCAAGGCTGTGTGCGAGGGCTATGCGGCGCTGTTTTACTATCTGTGCCGTTTGAACGGCATTGCCTGCAACACGGTGATGGGCAGCAAGATGGTGCGCAATGAGATCACCGGGAAACCACAAAAGGATATGCACGCCTGGAACTTTGTGTATTTGGATGACGGCACCGGCAGCGGCTACCAATGGTATCAGGTGGACGCCACCTTTGCCGCCTCCAACAACCTGCGGTTCCCGGGTTTTATCAATTATTACTATTTTCTTTGTGGGTCGAAAAATGCATACTTCACTTTGGAAAACGACCATCAGCAGTTGGACGATACCAAATCGTACCCGCTACTGTCTGCGACGGACTACCGCTTTACCTCTACCGGCGAGGATCTGTCCGATTATGACGGACAGGGCTATATGGTGCTGATGCGTCGCGGTGCCGAAGGTCAAATACGGGATTCTATTCTGATTCAACGGGCGGCGGACGGCAGCTGTGCCTATTTTAAGGCGCAGACGGACGGCAATGGTACGGTGCTGACGGACGAGAACGGGCAAGCCAAGGTGATCCCTCTGCCGGACGGCACCGGGCTGGATTATGTGGGCGAGGAAGGCGAATTCTCTCTGCTGATTCCGGGCTACGTGTTTGGTCGGGAGTACACCACCGTGTATGAGACCGGCGACGATCGTTACGCGCCGGGACAGCACACCATTCTTGCCACGGACGGTACTGCACAGCTTCCTTGCTCCTTTTACCTCAACAAGATTGATGTAACCAAGGAAAAGAACCAGATCGAACTGCACAATCTGGATAAAAACGGTGCCATTACGTATAATGTTTGCCCCATTCAGGTGGATGTGCATGTGGTGGATGGCTACGGTCATACTGCGGTGCGGGATAAGGACTACACCGTATTGTTCCTCGATGAGAACGGCACACAGGTGGATACCCTGTCCGAGCCCGGCAAGTACACCATCGAGTTGGATTTTTCTATCAGCGACCGTTATACCGGCAAGCTGGTGGGGAACAGTACCAACCGGCTGCGGTTTGAAATTGCCAAGCTGCCCATGAACCGGGCAGGCTTTGGCGATGTGCAGGCGCCGTACTCCGGCAAGAGCATTGCAGATGTGATGTCTGCCATGACCTTTGTCGGCACCACCACAAACGGCAAGCCTTACAAAAAGGTGTTCAAAGAGGGCGAGGACTACGCCCTCACATACAGCGGCTCCACGGTGCATGCCGGCAGCGGCACCTATACCGTGACGGCACTGGAAGGATCCAAGTACCTGACCGGTAGCGCGACCTATACTTATACCATCGCCCCGGCGTCTATTGCCGGGTACGGCGGGTCGGATGTTTGCGCGCCGGTGACCTATAACGGCAGTGCCCAGCGCCCCGGTACCGCTTGGTTTGACAGTCAAAGCGGCTTAAAGTCCGGTCGGGACTATACGGTGGTCCGTTACAGTGCCAATACCAATGCAGGTACCGCCAATGTGACGGTGCAGGGCAAGGGCAATTATACCGGTACGGCTGTGCTGCACTTTAAGATCAATCAAAAATCCCTGAACGACAGGGATGTGTCTGTTCGGTGTACCCCTACCGCGAAGGGTGCCACGATCAAGGCGACCTATAAGGGCAAGACCTTGCGGCAAAACAAGGATTACACCGTGTCCATTGCCACCAGCGGCACCACCCGCACGGTAACGGTGCAGGGCAAGGGCAACTTTAACAGCAAGCGGCAATTTAAGATCCATGTGCATGCCTATAAGTGTACCGCCAAAAAAGCAGCCACCTACTTTGCCACCGGATATAAGAAATATAAGTGCACCGCTTGCGGCGCCAAAAAGACGGAAAAGCTGGCACAGCTGAAACCGGCGATCGCATCGCTGAAAAGCAGCCAAAAAGGCCGGCTGACCGTAAAGTGGAAGAAGGGCAGTGGCATTAGCGGTTACCAGATCAGCTATTCCACTTCGCCCAAATTTACCAAATCCACCACCAAGTCGGTAACGATAACCAAGGCGGGCTCCACCGCCAAGACCCTGACGAAACTCAAAAGCAAGAAAAAGTATTATGTGCGTATTCGGGTGTATAAAAAGCAAAAGGGCGGCAAGCTGTACGGCGCCTGGTCCCCGGTAAAAAGTACCACCGTGCGGTAATTGACTTTGTTTTCTCCTTGTGTTATAGTGAGACTGAATAAACAACCCAAACGAGGTGTGATATGAAACAAAAATGTAAATCTCTGTTTTGCGCTCTGTTGTGCCTGGTGCTGATGTGCGCTACCGTGTTACCGGCATGGGCAGCCACTACGGCGCCGGCGTTTGGCACCGATGTGTCTCAGCATAACGGAAAAGGTGTGGATTACACCGCATGGAAGAAGGCGGGCAAGACCTTTACCATGATCCGTATGAGTTACGGCAACGACCACCTGGATCCGCAGTTTTGGGATAATGTGAATGCGGCGGAGGCAGCGGGCGTGCCCTTTGGCGTGTACCATTACAGCTATGCGTTCAATACCAAGGAGGCCACGATTGAGGCCAATTATGTTAAGAGCGTGTTGGCTCAGATGAAGGGCAAGTACAAGTATTTTGTGCTGCCGGTGGCTTATGACCTGGAGGATCAGCTGATCCTGAACAACAGCAACAAAAAGACCATTATTCAGCACGCCATTACTTTTTGCGACGCCATTCGCGCAGCGGGCTACACCCCAATGGTTTACGCCAACCTGAATTGGTTTGCCAATTATTTGAATGTGCAGACGCTGCATAGCAAGGGCTATAAGCTGTGGTACGCCAACTGGCAGCCAAAAACCACTGATTTTTCCGCCCCGGTGCAGATTGGCAAAACCGGCGTGTATGCGGATATTTGGCAGTATGCCGAGGGCGATATGGGCGCCGGCGTGCCGGATTATAATGTGTTGTGGGATTTGTCTGCCCTGTGTGCCCATCATTCTACAAAGATCAGCGAGAGCCTGACCCGGGCCACTGCTTCCAAGGATGGCAAGCGGGTCTATACCTATCGCTGCGCCGTGTGCGGCAAGCAGTACACCAAGACCGTTGCGTACTATAAAGCCAGCAATATCAAGCTGAGCAAAACTGCTTACACCTATAACGGCAAGGTGCAAAAACCGTCTGTGACCGTGAAAAACAGCAAGGGCAAAGCCCTGAAGAATGGTACGGATTATACCGTCAGCTACCCCAAGGGCATGAAGAATGTGGGCAAATACACCGTGAAAGTGACCCTCAAGGGCAATTACAGCGGCAGTAAGTCCATGACTTATAATATTAACCCCAAGGGCACCGGCGTATCTAAAGTCACCGCTGCCAAGAAAGGCTTTAAGGTGACCTGGAAAAAGCAGGCGACCCAAACCACCGGCTACCAGGTGCAGTACAGCACGGACAAGAACTTCAAAAAGGGCAACAAGACCGTGACTGTAAAGGGCGCCAAGACCACCTCCAAGACCATTTCCAAGCTCACCAAGGGCAAGAAATACTATGTGCGGGTGCGTACCTATAAGACGGTGAACAAGACCAATTTCTACTCCGGCTGGAGCAAGAGCAGCTCTGTCACCGTGAAAAAATGAGAAAACCGTTGACAAATCCGCGCGGGTGTGGTAAACTATTGCCACAACAAAGCAGAACGACCCTGTTCTCCCCTCCCGCTGCGGCAAAGAGGGCAATCTTCAATTCCTAAGATTTGAGAGAAGTGCGGGCGTTTTGCGTCCGCACTTTTTGGCTTTTCAGCCGGTGCAACTTTATCAAAGAGGTGTTATTTATCAGCAGAGAAAAGGACACAGTCCAACTCAACGAACAAATTCGGGATAAAGAGCTTCGTATCGTCTCCGCCGACGGCGAGCAGTTGGGGATCATGAGCGCCCGTGACGCGCAAAAGATTGCCGATGATCGCGGTCTGGATCTGGTGAAGATCGCTCCCCAGGCCAAGCCCCCGGTCTGCAAGATCATGGATTACAGCAAGTACCGTTACGAGCAGGCCAAGCGGGAGAAAGAGAACCGCAAGAATCAAAAGACCGTGGAAACGAAAGAGATTCGTCTGTCCCTGAAGATCGACATCGGTGACTTCAACACCAAGCTCAACCATGCCAAGAAGTTCTTAGAGGCCGGCAACAAGCTGAAGGTATCTATCCGCCTGCGCGGGCGGGAGATGGCCCACTCTGACCTGGGCGTTGCCACCATGCAGCGCTTTGCCGAGGGGATCGGCGAGCTGGGCTCTGTTGACAAGCAACCCAAACTGGAGGGCAGACAGATCTTGATGTTTATGTCCCCCAAGGCAGCAAAGTAAATTCACAAAACGGAGGAATAGATTATGCCTAAAATCAAAACGCACAGCGGCGCAAAAAAGCGCTTCAAGACCACCAAAAGCGGCAAGGTAAAGCGTGCCCACGCTTACACCTCCCACATTTTGACCAAGAAGTCCACCAAGCGTAAGAGAAACCTGCGCAAGACTGCCGTTGCAGATGTGACCAACCAGAAGCAGTGCAAGCGCCTGGTGCCCTACAAATAAGAGACAACGCGTTTTATCAGAATATCGGAGGTAAGAAAGAATGGCTAGAATTAAAGGCGCTATGGCGACCCGCAAGAGAAGAAAGAAAGTATTAAAGGCTGCGAAGGGTTATTACGGCGGCAAGCACCGTCTGTTTAAGACTGCTAAGCAGGCTGTGATGAAGAGCGGCCAGTACGCTTACATCGGCCGTAAGCACAAGAAGCGTGACTTCCGCCGTCTGTGGATCACCCGCATCTCCGCAGCATGCAAGTCCTGCGACATCAACTACAGCCGTTTCATGAACGGTCTGAAGAAGGCTGGTATCGACCTGAACCGCAAGATGCTGGCTGACCTGGCTGTAAACGACCAGGCTGCATTCGCTGCACTGGCTGAGAAGGCTAAGGCTGCACTTTAATTGCATAACAAAAACGAGTCTGTGAAAACAGGCTCGTTTTTTTGCATTCAGCGTTCCGATCGGGACGCTGTTTTCATA
>OHFD01000534.1_pt1 | contig 12628 bp, 9 predicted proteins | sample 1567451 | NCBI WGS metagenome assembly OHFD01 (sample SAMEA3879588, study PRJEB24766) | human gut metagenome | biome: human-associated habitat; feature: feces | place: USA | collected 1985/1987 | reverse complement strand
CCGAAATGCAGTAAATCAGCACAACATCCGCACAGCAAAAGTCTTTTTTGCTGCAATATGACTCTGCTATAATAGTATCGTCAAAATTGAACAGAAACGCAAGAGCGCCTTTTTTCGAGGGCGCTCTTTTTGTTTGGAGGTGGTCGAAATTTCACGCGAAGAGCGGGATGTTTACCTGATCCCGCAGAATTTTGTGGACACCGGCACGATTCTCGGCGGTACGGTCAAGCTGCGCAATGCAGTGGAGGCAGCTGTGCTTGCTGTGGGCAGTGCAGTACCGCTGTTTTATCTGCCGTTGGCATTCAACATCCGCTTGATGATCGTCATTGCGGTGTCGGTGCCGCTGGCCGTGTTTGGTGTAGTCGGTTTTGGCGGTGACAGCCTGACGCAGTTTGTGGCACATTGGTTCCGCTTTATGAAGCGCCGCCGTATCGTCACACCTACACAGCAGGGCAATCTCGAAGCCAACCGACACCGACATCTACGGCTCATCAGTAAGCGATACCGTGTTGTCTACTATGATGATTCCGATACCCTGCCCCACAACGCGCAGGTCTTGCAACGTAAGGCAGACCGTCACGGAAAGCTGGTAAAGCGGCAGACGCTCTACGATTTACTCCCCATCGAGAAAATCGAGAACGGCATTCTGCACACAACAGATGACCGCTACATCAAGATTCTGGAAATCGAGCCCATCAACTTCCTGCTGCGTTCCCCGCGGGAGCAGCGCAGCGTCATCTACTCGTTCGCCAGCCTTTTGAAAGTCAGTCCGGTGCGGCTGCAATTCAAGTCGTTCTCTCGCAAGGCGGATGTCAACGCCTATCTGGACAAGCTGCGGCGGGATGCCGCCAACGAGCCTGACGCGGCCGTGCGCAAGCGCCATAGGAACTATATCCGCTTTGTAAAGCGCCTCGGTTCCCGCGATGCCGTCAGCCGCCGCTTCTTCGTCATTTTCCAATACGAAGCCCCCACGAACGAGCGGAATATCTCCTATGCCGAAATCGTCTCCACGCTCGAAACCACCGCCCGCAACTTCCGCACCTATCTAGCGCAGTGCGGCAACGCCATCGTGGAACACGAGAACGAGGACGAGTTTCTCACGGACGTTTTCTATACCTTATTAAATAGGCGAACAGCGGTACAGGTGCCGTTGCAGGAGCGAATCCAAGATGTGCTTGCCAGCTATTTGGCCCAGAACGATACCACAGCGCTGGATAAGATACCGCCTGCCGCCTTTATGATTCCACCCTCGCTGGATTTGAAGCATGGACGTTATCTCTACATGGACGGCACCTACCACGCCTACTTGATGATTCCTGCAGACGGCTACCGCGCACAGGTCACGGCCGGGTGGATGGCATTGCTGGTGAATGCCGGCGAAGGCATTGATGTGGATTTGTTTCTGGAACGACAACCCAAAGAACGCATGATGCAGAAAATCGGGCAGCAGATCCGCATCAACCGCAGCAAAATCAAGGACACCAGCGACACAAACTCGGATTTCGATGACCTCTCCAACGCCATTCGTTCCGGCTACTACCTGAAAGACGGCCTTGCCAACAACGAGGATTTCTACTACGCCGCCATCCTCGTAACGGTCACCGCGGCCAGCGTCAAGGATTTGGAATGGCGCATCGGGGAGATACGCAAGCTCATGGTCTCACAGGATATGAATTTGCAGCTGTGCAGTTTCCGGCAGGAAGCAGCTTTTCTCTCTTCCCTGCCGCTGTGCGCCCCGGATGCGGCGCTGTTCAAAAAATACCGCCGCAATATCCTTACCTCAACCGCGGCCAGCTTTTATCCGTTCGTCAGCTTTGAACTGTGCGACACCAACGGTGTACTGCTGGGCGTGAATAAGTACAATAACTCCCTCGTCAGCCTCGACAACTTCAACACCCATATCTACAAAAACGCAAATATGGCGATTCTCGGCACCTCCGGCGCGGGCAAGACGTTCACTATGCAGCTGATCGCCCGGCGTATGCGGCTGGCGGGAACACCGGTTTACATCATCGCTCCGTTGAAGGGTCACGAGTTTTACCGGCAGGCCAAGGCGCTGAACGGCACCATCATCCGCATCGTGCCGGGCAGTCCGGATTGCATCAACGTCATGGAGATTCGCAAAATCGACCACACCAGCAGCGAACTGCTGGACGGTCCTATGCCGGAGCAGTCGGAACTGGCTGCCAAAATCCAGAAGCTGCACATTTTCTTCTCGCTGCTGATTCCCGATTTGAGCAACGAGGAACGCCAGCTATTGGATGAAGCCATCGTCACAACCTACCGCAATAAGGGCATCACTTATGATAATGCCAGTCTGGACGACCCGGCACATCCCGGTCAGTACCGTGAAATGCCGATATTGGGCGACCTGCACACTGTTTTGTCCGCTGCCCCGGAAACGCGGCGTATCGCCAATATTCTGAACCGCCTTGTACACGGTTCGGCATCCAGCTTCAACCGCCAGACAAACGTGAACCTCGACAACAGCTATGTCGTCATCGACATCAGCGAGCTGTCCGGCGACCTGCTAACCGTGGGTATGTACATCGGGCTGGATTATATGTGGGATAAGGCGAAAGAGGATTTAACCCGCCGCAAGCAGATTTTCATAGATGAGGTATGGCAAATCATCGGCGCATCGTCCAACGCTTTGGCGGCCAACTATGTATTCGAGGCTGTCAAAACCATTCGCGGCTACGGCGGCGGGGTTCTGGTTGCCACGCAGGATTTGAACGACTTCTTTTCCTTGGAAGATGGAAAATACGGTCGCGGCATCCTGAACAACTGCAAAATCAAAATCATTCTGAATTTGGAGGAAGAGGAAGCCCAGCGCGTACAAAGTGTTTTGAAGCTGACAGATGCCGAAATCGACAACATCACCCGCTTCGAGCGCGGCAGCGCGCTAATCGTCACAAACTCCAACAATGTCACCGTTGATATGCGGTGCAGCGAGGAGGAAAAAGACCTGATCACCACAGACCGGGACGAGCTGCGCCGTATTGTAGAACGCAAAATGCAAAATCAACCCGAAACGGAGGAATCCTAATGAAGAAACCTGTTATCACTGCCCTGTGCTGCCTGCTGTCACTGGGCACCGCCACCGCAGCCTTTGCCGAGGAACCCACACCCACCCCTGCCCCGGAGTTGGTGGGATTGCCGCCGGAAGATACGGCGTCGCTGTTCTACCCGGACAGCATCTCGTGGCAGGAAAACGGCGGGCAGCTGCTTGTCGTCAAGCAGTACAGCGTACCGTATGGCACAACCGTTGCCGACCTGACCGAAAGCACTATGCAGTGGAACGGCGTCGATTACACCTTATGGGGCGTTACGCAGTCTGTGGAGGGCGGTGTGACCGAGGAGAAAGAGGTCACGCAGGATTTTGAATTGTCTGTGCGCAGCGCCGATGCCGAAACCGCCCGCAATGATGTGAAAGAGTCTGTTGCCTACGATGACGAGTACGGTTTTTCCGGCACGCTGACCTTGCAGGACATTACGATTGGCGAAACTTTGCAGGCCGACAGTACCTATATGGCAACAGCGCATTACGCTGGAACGGTCACCCGCACCGAGGCCGGAACGGTGCATTACACGCTGCTGTACGCGCCGATTTCTGCACCTGTGGTGGTTGCTGCGGCGGAAAGCGGCATTACCCCTGCCCTGCTGATTACGGGTATCGCCTGCGCGCTGCTCTTTATCGCGGTGCTGCTGATTATTACCCACCTGCTGCGCAAAGAACCTACCCATACGGCTGAGCCTGCAAAGCCCGCACCTGCGCCGAAAGTCTATGTGCCATCCGGGGATATTGTCCTCGGCGGCAGAAATGAGGATGACGATGAAGAGAATCTCTGATTGGGCAAAAGTTCTGCTGCCGCTGGTCGGCAGCGGGATGGTCCTGCACTACCTGTTCCTATGGCATGAACGCCGCCATGCGGTGGCGCTGCACAAAGAAGTCTATCACAAGCCGAAATACTAAGGAGGAAAACACCATGATTGCACAATGCCTTTACCAGTCCGACCCGAAGAATCTTGCCAGCATGGGCAGACAGCGCCTTGCCTGCCAGCGCGCCGCCCGCAAATTGCAGTGGGGCGTACAGAAAGAACGCATTTCCGAGACAAACGAGCCTGTGCCGCTGCTCATGCGCCCCGCCGTCAAGGAGATTTTGCAGGATGCCGAGCAGCATCGCTTCGATGTGCTGCTGATCGGCAACCGGGATTCACTCTGCTGTGATGCCGCCGACATGGAGAGTTTTTTGACCGTGCTGAACTCGTTCAACATCCACATTTTTGCCGGCGGCCAGGGCAGTTGGGTCGAGCCGAACGGCCGCCACTACGCGCCCCTGCCCCGCCTGCCGTGGCAGGAAGATGATGTTGCGGAGGTGCCGCAGTGAGAGAAAAATTCAAACGCTTCTGCGATACCGCCAATCCCGATTTGCTGCGACTCGTCATTATTTTTGTTTTGGTCGGGCTGCTGTTGGCTGGGTTCTTGCTTTTCGGGCGTTCCGGTAATGAAAATTCAGTGATGCCCGCGTGGGAACAGGCCGAACATGTTGAGCCACCCGATGGACGACTTGCCGCCGCGCAGAAAGAAAACCCGGACACCGTGGCGTGGATCACGATTCCCGGCACAAACATTGACGCGCCTGTGCAGCAGTACGGCGACAATGACTATTATCTGCGCCGTGACGAGAATGGGTCCGAGGATTACCACGGCTGCATCTACGCCGACTATGCCTGCCGCATGGACAGCAGCGTAAAAGTTTCTCGCAATCTGATTTTTTACGGGCATACGTTTACCGACGAAGATTATACCGGCGGGTTTGAGGATCTGCACAAATACCGCGTGTTCGAGTTCGGGCAGGAAAACCCGTACATTTATGTTTCGCTGGCAGATGAAAAGTTGGCGTACCAGATTTTCAGTGTGTGGGTCTGCGATGCAAACGATGATACCGATTGTATTCAGGCTGACCCGGACGATGCAGCATTTCAGCAAATTCTGGACAAGGCTGTTGCCGGCTGTGCGTTCGACTACGGTGTGGACGTGACGACTGATGACCATATTCTGACGCTTTCCACCTGCACGGCAGACCCTAACAGCCGCCTGTTGGTCGTTGCCAAGCTGATTGATGGAGGTGGTGCAGATGTAAAATCCTAAATCGCACGCACTCTTTTGACGTATAAAACCACACAAGGAGATATGCAATGCAATATAAACTCAAACACCGCTTATCTGCGGCGCTCATGGCGGGTGCCATGTGCTGTACGATGATTCCTGCTGCCTCGGCCGAGGAGATTTCCACGCCAGAGATAGCAGATACATTTGTTCCCGAAATTACGGACAGCGTAACCCCAGACCTTTCTCAGATTACCGAAAATCTGTACAACGATTTGCCCGATGCACCTACTGGTAGTTATCTCGGCAGCATGGGGCTGCCTGTGGCAACCGGTGAGACGAAAATCAGCATCTCGGCATGGGTATCTGACCTGTATGATGGTACCGATGCCCACATGGACGCCGATGCGCTGAACGGAAATGAAAGCACCGTCATCGTTGGCCGCAATCCCGATGCAGATTATGCGGTAGTTCCTCTGTTGGTACAAACCGAATACCCCGCAAACAGTGCAACAGCAGAAGTTGTACTTCCGAAAGGGGTGGAGGTTCTCAGCTACGCATCTACTGATGCAGACCTCATTTCTGCCGATGATGCCGAGCAAGCCAAAATCCTACATCAGACTTACGCCGAGCAATCTGCGGCTGCAACAGGCTTTTATGTGAAGGCTTTTTCTGACTTCACTGCGCAGTTTGTTTACGCCAGCCCGGACGGCACCACTTTACAGAAATCTATTCATGTACAATTGTCGGATGATGCAGCCCCTGCACAGCTTTATGCCGATAACGGTGTTGCAACACTCGCAGCAGGTCCTACCCCGCCCTATGCCACCGGCAAAATCACCAGCATTGCCAAAGAGGGCGGCACTTGGCTTATTTGGTTCAACGGACAAGAAGCCTACTGTTGCAGTCATGGTCTGAACGGTCAGCCCAATGGCTGCCCGACCTACACTTTTGACCATGTGTCTCGCCTTGAGCCCGGCCAGTACACCCCCGGCAACCATTACGCGAACCAAATCAACATTTGGGGCGGCCTCGGTCAGTTGAGTCTCGATATGCTGGACAGCAAGCCCGTTGTTATGAGCGCGGATACAGAGCAGCCCGACCTCATCAGTGAGATCTACGATGAAACCCAGCAGTGGATCATTACCAACTATCCTGATAGTTATGCTGCGCAGGCCTATGTTGCTGCCGCCGAAGAATTGGCAGACGGCACGGCGGTGCAGTCTGGTGAGAACGGTTATTACACTTACATTTATAATCCGCCCGCAGGCTACGCATGGCAGATTGTGGCGCTGGTTGGTGAGGAAATTGCTGGCGGCACCGAAATTCCGGACGTGCCGAGTGCTCCTGAGCCGCAGTATTATTCTGCTTCATGGACCGCTCCTGCACAGAGCGCCAGAGGCAGCTTTGATCTGACGTTCACCGTCAACACCGATAAGTATCAGCTGAATACGCTGGAGAAAGTGGATGGTGCAGTCATTACCGTCACTCCAAGCCAGACCAGCGGCAGTGTGGACGGCGGTAGTTGGAAGATGACTCCTGCCGGAGCGCAGACCATTACCACCAGCGGTCACACGCAGGACGACAACTACCATTTGAATGGCGGCGATGGTTCTGCCACATGGACAGTACATTATGAGGTGTCCAAGACCAGCACAAGCACACTCAGCGGGCAGGAAGGACCGTTCACCAGCCAGGCTGAAGCGGATGCCGCTGCCGAGGCTGCCAAAAATGCAGCCATCAACCAACTGAAAAACGAAGCACAAGGTATGGTAGATGCTGCCATCGCCTCGGCGCGGGCACAGCTTGCAAATATTACGTTTAGCTACGATGAAATCACCATTCCGCACGGCTTCGATACCACGTCTGGTGCTCTGAGCAGCCACCAGACGATTACTGTTCCTGCCAACAGCTCGAACTATTACCAGATGAAAAACGATGAGTGGTCGGTCAAAGTCAGTATTGACAAAATCGACAGCGAAACCAAGCAGCGCATCAAGGGCGATGCCGAGTTTAAGATTTTCGAGTGGGATACCGTCCGGCAGTGCTACATCCCCAATGGTGGGTACAACCAGTACAAGGTTGAGCGCCAAGCAGATGGAACTTACAAAGTCATCGACCACAGCAATTATGCCAACGGTTCTGACAATATCTATTACACCCAGCGAAACGAGGGTAAGTTCGTCATCGTGGAAAGCCATGCTCCCAGCGGGTACTATGGCGATTGGACGGATGTAACCAAACCCGGCACGGCAGGCTCTGTGCTGGGTAAGCGGGCGTATGCCTTTGAAATCACGAAAGCATTAGACGGTCAGACGATTTGGCTGGGCAACGCGGACTATAACGCCGACATTACCACGGCCAACAGCGGTGGTACGCTCATCGACACCGGCGAGGGCATCGTCACAATTACATTTGGCAGTCGCAATGCGGATAAGACCTATACCACCGATCCTACAGGTATTGCCAGCAACGAGGATTCCTACACCATGCACGCCGATGTCGACACCATGCAGAACGACCGCACTCTCGGCAGCATCACTCTCTCCAAAGCAGACTTTGATGCCGCCCGGTATCTGGCCGCAGGCAATAATGGCGACTCAACGCTTGAAGGTGCCGTGTACGACCTGTATGCCGCCGAGGACATTCTTCATCCGAACGGCGTTTCCGGCATTGTCGATTACTCCAAGATCACCGATTCCAGCGGCAACCCCATCTGGCATACCACCGTGCTTACCAACGGCGCATGGAAGTCCGACTATCTCCCGGTGCTGAAAAAGGATTACCTTGTGGCCTCCGCCGCCATCAAGGACGGCAAGCTGGCGTTTTCTAATCTCTACTTAGGTCGTTACTACCTTGTGGAGCGCGCCACCGGCATCGTGATCCCCGTGGATTCCAACGGGCAGTATTATCTTTCCGGCAAGTATCCCCTGCTCAACAAAAAGCTGGAGCCTACCGGCAGCTATGCCGCCCTCGCCAGCAATGGCACAGAATACATCGACTATGCCCGTGTGCTGCCGATCGTTGAGGAGGGCAAAGTCGGTGTCGGGCTGTATAAGCTGGATCGCGACACCTGCGATTTGACCGATGAAGCGCCCTATACAGACGGCTGTAAGACCCGCGCCTCCCTTTTGAACGGCGGCAGCAACCGCGCCGACATCCCGGCTGATGCCAATATGGTCGCGGGCGCCGTCTATGCGCTGTACACCGCAGACGACATTTACAGTATTTCCGGCGAGCTGCTGGCCGCCGCCGATACTCTGCTGGGCACAGCCACCACCGATGAAAACGGCCTTGCCTATTTTGATGTAGACGTTCCTCTGCGCGGTGAACATTACGGCGGCAGCGATGCCCACGACTGGACGACCAACAGCGGCCGCTACTATCTGCGTGAAATCAGCGTGCCGGACGGCTACCTGATTGAGCAGCGTGTGATTCCCGTTGAGTTCACCTATGAAAACCAGTTCATTGCATGGCAGGTCGTTGACTGCCTGCACTCCGACAAGCAGACCACCGTGGAGATTGACAAGCGCGCTTTCACTTCTGATTCCGATGACACCTTTGCCCTGCCCGGTGCCACGTTGACCGTGACCGATTGGAACGGCAATGTGGTGGACAGCTGGGAGAGCAGCGATACGGCTCATGTGATTTGCGGGCTGCATCTTTCCCACGACTTTGCCGGGAACCGCGATACCTCAAAAGTCTATACCTTGGCCGAGACTTGTCCGGCAGACGGCTATACCACCGCCCGCTCGATTCAGTTCCGCTTGGAGCAGGCCACGGACGATAATGCCTACTTGCAGGAAACGGCGGTCTGGGTTCTGCATGAATCCGAAGATACAGCATACCAGTCTGGCAGCATTATCTCCCCCACCGCGTTTTCCGACGATACCGTGGCTACGATTTCCGCCAAGCTGCACGCTTTCTGGGATAAGCTGCTGGGCAAGAATCCCGATGCAGACGGCGTTGTCATTTCCAACTGGTACTGCGTGAACGGCACGCTGGTGGTGAATTTCACCGATGCCGCCAACGACCGCGCGATTGCCAAATGCCTGCGGGAGAGCGACTTCTCCGACCTGACGTTTGACAAGGCCTATCTGAACGGCGCGGCGGCTCCCGCGTTCTTTGCCGATAAGCAGGTTGCAGAAAAGCCCGCCGATGCCGAAATCACCTACTCTGCAAGCTGGATTCTGCTGAAAGATTCTGATGGATTCAGCCAGACAGTGACGATGCTGGATGCGCCCACCCGCGTAAAAATCAGCAAAGCCGATATTACGACCCACGAAGAAGTCCCCGGTGCCACGCTGCGTGTGCTGGATAAAGACGGCAATGTTGTGGACGAATGGGTGTCCGAAGATACGCCGCACTACATGGAGGCTGTGCTGGTTGCGGGCGAAACCTACACACTGGAGGAAACGCTCGTACCCGATAATTCCGGGTATGTGCCTGCCAATGCCATTCAGTTCACAGTCGAGGATAACGGCAAGGTCCAGCACGTTATCATGCAGGACGACTACACGAAAGTGCAGATTTCCAAGACCGACATTGCCACCGGCAAGGAAATCAGCGGCGCAAAGCTGAAAATCACGGATGCAGACGGCAAAACCGTTGCTGAATGGGTTACAGACGGCACACCGCACTATATGGAGCGCATCCCGATGGGAACTTACACCCTGACCGAAACGGTGGCTCCCATCGAGCAGGGCTATGTCCGCGCCGAGAGCGTTACCTTTGAGGTTGGTCCTACCGAGAATATTCAGCGTGTGGAGATGAAAGACGATTTTACCAAGGTCGAAATCTTCAAGGCTGACATGACAGATGGTCACGAGCTGCCCGGTGCAAAACTGAAAATCACCGATGCCAGCGGCAACACCATTGCCGAGTGGGAAACCAACGGCCGGCCCCACCGCATCGAGCGCCTGAAGCCCGGCGACTATACGCTGACCGAAACTGCCGCCCCGGCCGGGTATCTGCTCAGCGAAGAGGTTCACTTCACCGTGCAGGAAACCGGGGAAATTCAGAAAGTCACGATGTACGATGCCCCGGCGCACTCGCTGATCCTCACGAAACGTGATATTGCCACCAATGCAAAGCTGGCGGATGCCCGCTTAACGATCCGCGATGCCTACGGCACGACCATTGACCGCTGGACGACAACGGACGGCGACCATGCCATCCGTGTACTGCCGGAGCGCTCCGCCGCCAAAGACCCACACAAAAATCTGCTGCTTTTGTCCGATGACACCAGTGAACACGTCTACACGATGGTGGAAGAACTGGCCCCGGACGGCTATCTCGTTGCCGAGAGCATTACATTCAAGGTCATGCAGATGAACAATGCACTTGTTGTGTTTGTATGGCAGGATGGCGGCTGGCAGAAATCTTCCGAAGGGTATCTTGCCATGTATGATGAGCGTACCGATACACCCGTGCCGCTTATGAAAACTTTCCCGCAGACCGGCAGAATTTTATAAAAACTGTGCCGAGTTGTTACGCTGCGCACAATTTGAGATTGGAGTGATATTTTGTCTGTTTCCTGTTTTACTTCCACCAATTTGCACCTCTGTAAGTTCCTGCGCACCACAGGCCGCGACTGGCGCAACACCATCTACATCGAGTGCGGTGACTGTCAGCGCGCTGTGAGCCGCAGCTGCAAAAATCTGCTCTGTGCCTTTGATACGGCCGGTGCGCCGGTCATTGTGCCGGTGCATGATGTGGAATACCTGTTCAGCACCACCGTGGATAAGTCCGAGTGCCGCGCCATCCTCACGAAATCCAGCTTCTGTGAACTGTACAAAGGCTGGCTCGATGAACATATCCGTGACCCTCACGCCTGCCCGCTGAATGATCTGTACGTCAACTGGGACATTCCTGACCCTGGTGCGGCGAGGATTTTTCTGAGCCGGTAAATAGGCGTTAAATAACAACAATCCCCAAGGTAACTTCACATGCTGCCTTGGGGATTGCTGCTTATTATACTCACTATATGTGTCAGCCGCTAAAATCGGCCAAAGCACTGGCTATTAAATCTATTGGCGGCGAAGATATAGACGGCTCCTCTTTCTGCAAATCCGGAGTACGCCCATGACTCTGCTTTTCTAAGTATTCCTGCACGATTTGCTCAATCAAGTCGCGGTCTGTCTGCTGAAAAGACTTCGTCGCTGCCTTTTCATAACACAGAATTGCATCGGCAAGATACTGCGCCTTGCCCCTGTCACGCTGCCGTTCCAAGTATTCTACGGCACGCACATGGTCTGGATTTTCCATGTCAAAGCGAACTGTAAAGCGTCCCCGGTCCTTTTTCAGCTTCATGGTTCATCACGCCCCTGTCACTGTGCAGCGGTAAAGATACTCAAATCCTTTGGCGTTAGCATTCACGTCCTCCACAAAGACGAGGTGTGCCACCTTGCCGGATGCCTCGATTTGCCGCCGCAGCAGGCAAGCCCCGCCGCCCACGAAGATCACGCGTCCCGTGCGCAGGTCAAGCTGGCGCTCACGCAGTGCGCCCAGCATATCATTGACGAACTCCTGCGCCTGATATTCCACCAGCGCGGCGACTTCTTCCCCGTAGCTGCTCCCCTGCCCCTGCAAGAGAATGGCATCCACATCGGTTTCTTCCAGCAGTACATCCAAATCTGAACTTGCCTTGGAGCGGATACGGTTGTACAGCAGAATCACGCCGTTTTCCAGTGAATCACAGGTGGACAGGTCGGCGCGGCCATTCTTCAACAGCAGATAGTCCGCCGTGAAACCGCCCACATCCAGAATCAGCGCACGCGGCACGGTTGCCAGCTCGCCCAGCATCATGGCCGCCGCTGCAAATGCCTGCGGATAGCACTGCACATCGCGGATCAGGATACTGTACAACTTGTCACGGTAGGAGAAGTAGATGGGGTCCTTGCGCTTGAAGTAGCGCACGAACGCTTTGTTCTGTGCGCCGAAGTGTGCGGGCGGCAGACCGATGGCAAGGTCAATGGGCATCAACCCGGAGGTATACGCGCCCTGCGCTTCGATTTCCTCCGCGATGGCAAACAGCGACAGAATAAAGAAACGCTCGTCTGTGGTTTTGTCCTTCTGGTACGGGATGCGCTGTGCGGACAGCGTATAGTAACTGCCGCCGTATTTCAGTACGTCCCTACCGTAAGGTCTGGTTTTGCTTTTCTGTACACCGGAAACAATGGCGTTTCCGTGGACAGTTTTGACCTGTTTGTTGCCGTGGTCGATAGCAATAAGCATAACATCAGCTCCTTTCGATGCTTATATTTACCTTATACGTTTTGAATACGTGTGCGCTATAATGGGCAAAGTAAGTAAAAACACAGGAGTCCGTCATGAATAAAACGCTTGAAATCAGTGCCATGCAGTATGATTTTCATACCTTGCTGAAAGTTTCCGATATATGCGGCCTTACCGGCGAAATCGGCTTCCATGATACAGACACAGGCTACCTCGTCAGCTTTCCCGATGATGACGGCAAGGCCGAGCAGCGGATGGCCGAGTACAAGAAGCGGCTTG
>OHFD01000527.1_pt1 | contig 12760 bp, 9 predicted proteins | sample 1567451 | NCBI WGS metagenome assembly OHFD01 (sample SAMEA3879588, study PRJEB24766) | human gut metagenome | biome: human-associated habitat; feature: feces | place: USA | collected 1985/1987 | reverse complement strand
TTCAATTTGTTGAGTGCATCATAGCACCACGTTTGGTTTCTGTCAACGGCTTTTTCGGATTTTTTCGGTCGATTTCGAAATTTTATGCAGAAATCACCGTTCCGCCCGCGATTTTTTGCCGTGATTTATTCATTCTCCCGAAAACGTCCTGCAGTACGGTGCAAGCGCACATGCCTCGCACCTTGGCCGCCGCGCGATGCAGACGGCCCGCCCGTGCAGGACGATGCGGTGGCAGAAATCGGACGACTCCTCCGGCGGCAGGATGGTGCGCAGCTGCTTTTCGACGCTCAGCGGGTCCTTGCTGCCGTCCGTCAGGCCGAGGCGGCCCGTGATGCGGATGCAGTGCGTGTCGCACACGTAGGCGGGCTGACCGTAGATATCACCGAGGATCAGGTTCGCCGTTTTGCGCCCGATGCCGGGGAGGGCTGTGAGCTCCTCCATCGTGCCGGGGACCTTGCCGCCGTACTTTTCCGCAACGAGCAGGTGCAGCATGTAGCCGAGCACCGAGGGAGCGAGCCCCGTCGTATACGAGTTGATGATGACAAAAAGCGGCTTGTCCGATAAGACCTGCGCGCAGAGCTTCACGAACGGGAAAAGATTGTCCTCCAACTTCCAGACCTCTCCTCCGGGGCCGCGGCCGTAGCTCGGCGGGTCCATGATGATGGCGTCATACACCTTGCCGCGGCGGATCTCACGCTCGACAAATTTCGCGCAGTCGTCGATGATCCAGCGCACCGGCGCATCGGAAAGGCCGCTGACACGCGCGTTCTCGCGCGCCCAGTTGACCATGCCCTTTGCCGCATCCACGTGGCAGACCTGAGCGCCTGCCGCCGCACACGCGACCGTCGCGCCGCCGGTGTAGGCGAAGAGGTTCAGCACGCGGATGGGCCGGCCCGCGTTTTTGATCTTCTCGCGCGCAAAATCCCAGTTGACGGCCTGCTCGGGGAACAGGCCCGTGTGCTTAAAATTCATGGGCTTGACCTGGAATTTGAGATCCTTGTAATTTACCGTCCAGCTCTCGGGCAGCTTCTCCTTGTCCCAATGTCCGCCGCCCGAGGACGAGCGGTAATAGCGGCCCTGCGCGTTGCGCCAGCCGCGGTTCGTGCGCGGCGTCTCCCAGATCGCCTGAGGGTCAGGCCGCACCAGAATTTGCTTTCCCCAGCGTTCGAGCTTTTCTCCGCCGCCGCAGTCCAGCAGCTCATAATCTTCCCAACCGTCCGCGATCCACATACATTTTCTCCTTTGCCGCATGGGCATACTTGTTCATAATAATCAATGTATTATACTACGCATTCGATTGAATAGTCAATGTATAAATCGTGAACGATCCTGCGCCATTCGCTTAATTTTCTTTTCCCGTGGACTTTGCCGCGCGCTTGTGGTATGCTGGCAGAAACGACACAAGGAAAGCTGGTCTTTTTTGATGGATAAACTGCTGCTGCACTCCTGCTGCGCCCCCTGCTCGGTCTACTGCGTGGACACGCTGCGCGCCGACGGGATCGAGCCCACGTCACTCTGGTTCAACCCGAACATTCACCCCTGGACGGAGTATGATGCGCGCCGCCGCACGCTGCTCGAATACGGGGAAAAAGAGCATGTAGAAGTGCATATTTTAGAGGATTACGGCCTGCGCGACTTTGTCCGCGCCGTGAGTGCAGATATCGACCACCGCTGCGCGCACTGCTACACCATCCGCCTCGGCACGGTGGCCAAATACGCCGCCGACCACGGCTACGACGCGTTCACATCGTCCCTGCTCATCTCTCCGTATCAGAACCACGAGCTCTTAAAGGCCGTGGGCGAGACGATGGGCAAGAAGTACGGCGTCGAATTCTACTACCGTGACTTCCGCCCCGGTTTTCGCGAGGGGCAGGCCAAGGCGCGCGAGATGGGCCTCTACATGCAGAAATACTGCGGCTGCATCTTCTCTGAAGAGGACCGCTATTCGACCAAGATCGAAAAGGCGAAAAAGCGCTACGCCGAAGAATAAGCAGCTTGCAAAAGACAAGACCCGTTGGATGCTCCAACGGGTCTTTTTTCATTCTTTCGCGGCGATCAGCGCGTCGTGCACGAGCTGCAAGGCGCGCTCTGCGTCGTCGCGCAGGACGTAAAAGCTCATGAACCGCTCCCCCGCCGCAACGGCGAAGACGGTGATCTCCGCCCGTTCGAGCGCCGTGACGGCTATCTTCTCTTTCTCGATGCTCGGCAGCGCGCCGCCGACCGCCGTGATGGCCGCAAGGCGGCTCCGCCCGCTCTTTTTCTGCGTCACGCCGACGACGCTTGCGTCTTCATCCGTTTCGCAAACGATGCTGCCCGCGCCGCCTTCCCTACACGAGCGCACGGTGATGGGCACGCCGCCCGCCTGCGCGAGCGCCACGCTGCGGTCGTGAAGCACCTGTGCGCCCTTCTGCGCGAGCAGCAGCATGTCGTCATACGAGATCACCTCGCGCCGCACGGCGTTTTGGCAGATGCGCGGGTCAGATGAAAAAATGCCGTCCACATCGGTATAAATGATGAGCTCGTCGGCCTTCAGCGCCGCGGCGAGCGCCACTGCACTCGTGTCCGAGCCGCCGCGCCCGAGCGTCGTGATGTCGCCCCGCTCGTCGACGCCCTGAAAGCCCGCCGCGACCACAACGTGGCCCTCGGCCAGCTCCTTCCGGATACGCGCGGTGTCGATCAGTTCGATCTCCGCGTTCCCATGTGTACCGTCCGTTTCGATGGGGATCTGCCATGCGCAGAGGGATACCGCCTCCACGCCGATGGACCGCAGCGTCATCGCGCCGAGCGCGGCGCTCATCTGCTCGCCCGCGGAGAGCAGCATGTCGAGCTCGCGCGGCGAAGGCCGCTCGCTGATCTCCTTTGCCTTTTGCAGCAGGCCGTCCGTCGTGTCGCCCTGCGCGGAGAGAACGACGACCACGTCGTCGCCTTCGTCCACCCGCGATTTGACGATGCGCGCCATGCGCAGAAGATGCGCATAGTCGCGCACGGAGCTGCCGCCGAACTTCTGTACGATCAGGCTCATAAGAACCACTTCCAACAAAAAATGGATTGACAGCGCTCATCTCAGCCGCTGCCAATCCATCGTATGAACTTGTACAAGCCCGCGTGACTCAGGCCGCAAGGATATCGAAGCGCACCACGCCCTCAAGCGCGAGCGCCCGCGCCATCATCTCCTCGATCGACTCCTGCATTTCGGACGTCTCGGCCGAGATCGTCACCGCGGCACAGCCGTTGGTGGGAATACTCTGGTTGATGGTCAGAATATTCGCGCCCGAACCGGCAAAAATAGAAAGGACGTCGGACAATACGCCGGGGTTGTTCTTGAGCATCGTGTAGAACGTGATGATGCGGCCGGTCTTCATATCGTTGAAGGGGCGCACCGCATCGCGGTACTTATAAAATGCGCTGCGGCTGATGCCGACGGTGCGGGCGGCGTCGCCCGCGGTGCGCACCTCGCCGGACTGGAGCATGCGCTTCGCCTCCGCCACCTTGATAAAAATTTCCGGAAGGGCCTCTGACGAGACCAAATAAAATTTCGTTGCAGGCGCCATAATGTTTCTCCTTCGCGGTCATCTGTCTTTATATGGCAGGATTTTAGCATATCTTAACGCATATTGCAACACTTTTTTCGGTGGGAGGTCTGCAAAATTTGAATGAAGAACGGCTGAGACGCTTCCTCACTTTATCGCTCGCGCTTTTCATGGGTGCATCTCTCTTTTATGTCTGCTTTCGCTATGTGCTGCCGTGGTGTTTGCCGTTTCTGCTCGCGCTGCTCGTCACGGCGCTGCTGGAACCGGTCGTTTTGTATCTGCGGCGGAAATTTCATTTTCAACGTGGCTTTTCCGCGCTGATCCTGACGCTGACGCTGCTGTTTCTGCTCGGCGGGCTGCTGTCGCTCCTGTGGTCTACGCTGCTTTCTCAGACGAACGCGCTGCTCGCCGCCGCGCCCGCGTTTTTCGACGCGATCCCCGCCGCAGCGGACGATCTGCTCTCCCGATTGGAGCAGTTCAGCGCGTCGAGTCCCGAATGGCTCAGCGGCTATCTGCATGAGCAGCTTTTCAGGGCCGTCACGGACGCGGACAGCCTGCTGCGCTCGCTGTCTTCGCGCGCGATGGCGTGGCTCGGCTCTGCCGCCGCGGCGCTGCCGGGCGGCGTGCTCGCCATCGCGACGGGCGTGCTTGCGATCTTCTTCACCTCCGCGTCGTACCCCGAGCTCTGCGCGGCACTCGAACACGCCGTGCCGGAAGAAGCGATGGCAAAGCTGCGGCTCTTTCGCGGCGGCGTAATGCGCTCGCTTGCGCGGTGGCTGCGCGCGCAGGCAACGCTGTCGCTCATCACGTTTTCAGAGCTTCTTATCGGCTTTCTCCTCATGCGCCAGAGCTATTCCCTGCTGCTCGCCTTTCTCATCACACTGCTCGACGCGCTGCCGGTCTTCGGCACGGGCACGGCGCTTGTGCCGTGGGCGGTCTTCACGCTGCTGTTCGGCTTCCCGCCCAAGGCCATCGTGCTCCTCGCGCTCTACCTCTGCACGCTCATCACGCGCAACACGCTCGAGCCCAAGCTTCTCTCCGCGCAGGCGGGGCTGCCGCCGGTCGCGTCGCTTTTTGCGATGTACCTCGGCTACTGCACGTTCGGCGTGGCAGGGATGGTACTCTTTCCCTTCCTCCTGCTGCTGTTCGCGCAGATTCGAAACGCAAAAGCGGAAGCTGCCGCATAAAAAAGAGAACGGTGAAAACCGTTCTCTTTTTTATTGCTTTTTACCGGCCTGTGCCGCCGTTGTTGAGCAGCCAGTTGAGGAACTGGCCGTTGTCTCCGACATCGCCGGATGCGCTGTCTCCCGCCGTGCCGGTGTTGTCAGACGGCGTCTGTGTGCCGCTGTCGCCGCCAGTGGTGGCATCACCGCCCGGCGTCGTGCCGCTGCCGTCATCCGGTGCATCCGGGTCCGGCGTGGGCTCCAGCGGCGTTGTGTGCGTCGTGCACATGCCGCTGTACATCAGATCGCTGTATAGCTGCACTGTGCCGCTGTTCGTGCGCACCGGTTCGCCTGCAGGGATCGACGAAATGAGCCCTTCTTCGAGCTGTGCCTGATACGTTGCCTGAAGCGCTGCGCTCAGCGGCGTCGTGAGAAGCTCGCGCTTGTAGCCCCAACCGCTGCTGACGTTCGGCTGGCTCAGATCGAGCACATAGGCCGTCGTAACATTCGGGCAGTAGTCGGAGGCGAGCATGCCGGAATCGGCGCAGACGGTTACGCTGATGTGTCCGTCGCAGCTCAGCGAGGGCGCATAGCTCTTTGCGACCTTGACAGTCTGCGAGGGACAGCCGGCCGAGGCCAGAAGTCCCGTCTGCGTGCAGACGGTCACGCTGACCATGTCGGCGCTGCTGACTTCAAAGTCCTTGTTCGGAAGGCCCGCGTGGACCTTGCTCATAAACGTCTTCCACAGCGTGGCCGCGGGGTTGCCGCTCGCCACGATGCGCGTCGGCGTGTCGTAGCCGACCCAAACCGCTGCCGTGTAATACGGCGTGTAACCGACAAAGTAACGGTCGTTGTTGCTGTTGGTCGAACCGGTCTTACCGGCGATGGTCATGCCGGAGAAGTTCGCGCCCGTACCCGTACCGTTGCGCACGACGTTTTTCAGGAGTTCGTTCATCGCATAGGCGGTGCTCTCCTTCATCGCGACGTGGGACTCGGTCTTATTTTCAAGGATGACGTTGCCGTTGTGGTCAAGCACCTCGGTATACGTTCTCGGCGTGGTGTAAACGCCGCCGCGGGCAAATGTTGCGTAGGCCGCGGCCATCTCGCGCGTCGTCACGCCCTTGGAAAGGCCGCCGAGCGCGAGCGCGCCCGCCGCGGTCATATCGTCGTTCGTCAGCGTCGTGAAGCTTAAGTTTTCGGTCATAAAGGCATACGACGCGGGCAGCGTCAGCTTGATGGCCGTGCGCACCGCCGTGGGGTTGGACGAATTGCGGATGGCGTCCTGCAGCGTCATAATGCTGCGGTAGCCCGAGTAGGCGTTCACCGGCCAGATGCTTCCGCCGAGCATTTCAACGGGATAGTCGTCGATGACGCTCGCGGGCGTGATGACGCCGGCATCCAGCGCGGGCGCGTAAACGCTCAAAGGCTTGATGGCAGAACCGCACTGACGCACAACGGTCGAATAGTCGAGCAGGAACCGGCCCTCGCGCTCGCCCACGCGGCCCGCGACGGCGACGATGTCGCCCGTCGTGTTGTCGATGATCGTCGCGCCGGACTGGAGCAGCTGGCCCTTGGACGAGGTGTAGTTCAGGTTATTGCGGTCGGCGTAAACGCTCTCCACGATGGACTGGATCTCGGGATCGACCGTGCAGTAGATGGAGTAGCCGCCGGTGTAGAGCATATCCTTTGCCGTTTTTTCGTTGTAGCCAAGCTGCTCGTGCATATCGGCGACGATGTCGTTGAACATACGCTCGACAAAGTAGGAGTCATATGTCGTGCTCGACGCGGTGTCCGCCCGGCTCGCCACGCTTGCGGAGGGAACGAAGTCAGGATCCCAGGTGAACACAAGCGGCTCATTTTTCGCCTGCTCGTATTCCTCGTCGCTGATCTTACCCAACTCGTGCATCTTATAAAGAACGGTGAGCTGGCGCTCCTTGTTCTGCTCGCGGTACCAGTCGCCGCGCGCAGGGTCGTATTTATAGGGGAACTGCGTGATGCCGACGATAGACGCCGCCTCGGCGATGCTCAGCTCGCCTACGGTCTTGCCGAAGTAGCCCTCGGCCGCGGCCTCGATGCCGTAGCAGCCGTTACCAAAATAAACCTTGTTGAAATACGTCTCGAGAATTTCCTCCTTTGAGTAGTTCTTCTCGAGCCGCAGCGCGCGGAAGATCTCTGCCACCTTGCGCTTGATGGTCACCTCATTCTCGCCGGTCGTGTTTTTAATGACCTGCTGGGTGATCGTCGAGCCGCCGCGGGTCGACGTGCCGGTAAGCTTGCCAACAATAGCTTTGGCCGTGCTCTTCCAGTCAACGCCGTGGTGGCTTTCAAAGCGCTCGTCCTCGATGGAGATCAGCGCCTCCCGCACATGCTTGGGGATGTCGTCGATACTCACGAGCGTTCGGTTCTCTTCACCGTGGAGCTTCGTGAGCTCCACCCACTCCCCGCTTGTTTTATCCTGATAGTAGACTGTCGAGCTCTGCTTGAGCGTGTAGGCCGAGATGTCCACATTCAGATCGAGCGACGTGTGCACGTAGACCATGAAGATGGCGAAAAACATCAGGCAGGTCGTGAGTCCGATGGCTAAGATGGTGCCGATGACCCGCTTGGCCGTGCCGGACTTTTTCTTCTTGTGTGCCTGATGCGTGGGGTGCTGGGTGTGCTGTCTTCGGGGCGTCTGGTTTTCTGCGCGGTTTTCTTCCATAAAGCGCCTCCTCCTTTGCGATAGAAATATGCGCAAGCGCGCATAGCTGATTTTCAATAGTGATACAGAATATAGTATAGCACGGCTGTCAAGTGGTACGTATCTTGTCTTGCATTTTGCCGCAAGGTGCGGTATAATGCGAGCACAAACTTTCAGGAGGTGTTCCCCCATGAACGATGAGTTCGGCCCCAATTTCGTCACGCTGACCGATGACGAGGGCAACGATATAGAGCTGGAATACGTCGACGCACTCGAGCATAACGGCACGACGTATATGGCCTTCTTCCCCGTGGTCGAAGAGGACAGCGAGGACGAGGAAAACGAAGAGGAATACGGTCTCGTGATCCTCAAAAGCCAGATGGAAAACGGCGAGGAGTTCCTTGTCACCATTGACGACGAAGAGGAGATCGACAAGGTCTACGACCTCTTCATGGAGCAGATCCTTTCCGACGAAGAGTAAAACTTCGATTGCGACGGATTTTTTCTGAAAACTGAGATAAACTGAACATGCCCTGCGGGGTGCGTGATAAGTTCTTTTTAAACCCACATTTCGTCATAAGGGACGCCGGTACGCTCCGGTGGTTTGCAGGCCTCCCGGCTGCCGTCTGCGGCTGGACGTTGGAAGCAATAAAGCCGGACAGAGGCGACCCACCTGTCCAGAATGGTGCAGGTTTTGACGGGGCTTACACGGCCGCTGCGGGGCATCTTTTTATCTTTCCACGGATTGCACAAAATTACGTTTTTATTTTCTACGTCAGTTTAGACGAAAAAAACGTGCATTTTGTTCGCGATTCCTGTAAAATATTTTTACAAACTAAATTACCGTTTGGTAGCTGCAACGTAGTGCTTCGCGCACGGGCTGTACGGTCTCCCCTTTCGGGGAGATGATAAGGTCTGTGTGAGGAGCGCTTTTTCTTTCCCCTTGCGGTGCCGCTTTCGCGGCGGGGAAAAGGCAAAAGAAAAAGGAGGAGCAAACTTATGAAACTTATCACCAACGGTCGTCTCATCACCCGCGACGCGAGCGCGCAGGGGTATTACGAGCACGGCGCCGTCGCCTTTGAGGGGACGAAGATCGTCGAAGTCGGCGAAGAGGCGGCGCTGCGCGCAAAATATCCCGGTGCCGAGATCATTGACGCCAGGGGCGGCGTCATCATGCCCGCGTTCATCAACGCGCACACGCATATCTACTCTGCCCTCGCCCGCGGCCTTTCCATCGTCGGCAACAACCCGACGAACTTCTACGAAGTCCTTGACGGCACATGGTGGGCCATCGACCGCCACCTGATGATGGACGGCACGCGCGCCTCCGCCGCCGCGCTGTACATGGACTCCATCAAGCAGGGCGTGACGACGATCTTCGACCATCACGCCTCTTACGGTGAGATCCCCGGCACGCTCCACACGATTGCCGAGGAGAGCAAGCGCCTGGGCCTTCGCTCCTGCCTGTGCTATGAGGTCTCAGACCGCGACGGCGAGGAGAAGTGCTTACAGGCCATTCAGGAGAACGCCGATTTTATCACCGAATGCGAAAAGAATAAGGACCCGATGCTCGCGGCAATGTTCGGCGGCCACGCGCTGTTCACGATCTCCGATAAGACCTTCGACCGCATGGTCGCGGCCAACAACGGCCGCACGGGCTATCACATCCACGTGTCCGAGGGCATGAACGATGTGTACGACTCCCTCCAGAACTATGGCCGCCGCCCCGTCCAGCGCTTGCAGGATCACGGCATTCTCGGTCCCAAGACCATCCTCGGCCACTGCATCCACGTCAACACCGCCGAAATGGAGATCATCAAGGAGACCGGCACGATGGTCGTGAACAATCCGGAATCCAACATGGGCAACGCCATCGGCATCTGCCCCGTCCTCCAACTCCACAAGCGCGGCATTCTTCTCGGCATGGGCACAGACGCCTACACGAACGATATGCTCGAGTCCCTCAAGGTCGCCCTCTGCTCCCAGCGCAGCCAGAACTGCCTGCCGAACGTCGGCTGGTGCGAGGTCACGGACATGCTCTTCAAGAATAACGCGAAGATTGGTGAAAAATACTTCCCCGACACGCTCGGCGTGCTGAAGCCCGGCGCGGCAGCGGACATCATCGTCATGGACTATAAGCCGTTCACCCCGTTCTCCGACGAGAATATCGACGGCCACATGATCTTCGGCATGACGGGCCGCCAGTGCCAAACCACCATCGCCGCCGGCAAGACCCTCATGCTCGACCGCGAGCTCGTCGGCATCGACGAAGAAGCCGAAAATGCGCACATTCTTGAAGCCGCCAAGAAACTCTGGGGCGAGCTGAATCACAGAACCTATTAAGCAAGCGGGAGGAAAAAACAATGTCTGAAAAAATGTATCCCATTCCGTTCGACTCTCTGATGAACTGGGTGACGAGCGAATACGCGCAGTGCGGCGATGTGTTCGGCGTTCATAAGCACTATCACGCAAGCGGCAAGAGCCTGCCGATCTTCGGCGAGCACATCGAAACACCGTTTGGCCCCGCCGCCGGCCCCAACAGCCAGCTTGCGCAGAATATCATCGCGGCCTATGCCGCCGGCGCGCGCTTTTTCGAGGTCAAGACCGTGCAGAAAATGGACGGCGCGGAGCTTGCCGCCTGTGTTCCCCGCCCCTGTATCCTCGCCGCTGACGAGGGCTACAACCAGGAGTGGTCGACCGAACTGACCGTGCAGCAGGCGCAGGACGAGTACATCAAGGCCTGGTGCGCGCTCAAGATCATGAGCAAGGTCTACGGCTTCGGCGATCCCGACGGGTTCGTGTTCAATATGTCCGTCGGCTACGACCTGGACGGCATCAAGGGCCGCAAGGTCAACACCTATATCAACAACATGATGGACGCGGGCAAGACCGCGCAGTTCAAGGAATGTAAAAAAGTCCTGACCGAGCTCTTCCCCGAGGAAAAGGACTTCATCGCCTCGATCTCCCCCAATGTTTCCCGCTCCGTTACGCTCTCCACGCTCCACGGCTGCCCGCCGCAGGAGATCGAGCGCATCGCAAGCTATCTTCTCAAGGAAAAGCATCTGCACACCTTCGTCAAGTGCAACCCGACCATTCTCGGCTACAAGACCGCGCGCAGCATCCTCGATTCCATGGGCTATGACTACATCGTCTTCGATGAGCACCACTTCAACGAGGACCTCCAGTGGGAGGACGCCGTGCCGATGTTCGAGCGGCTGCAAAAGCTTGCGGACAAGCAGGACCTCGAATTCGGCCTCAAGCTCTCCAACACCTTCCCCGTCGACACGACGCGCGGCGAGCTTCCCAACGAGGAAATGTACATGTCCGGCCGCAGCCTCTTCCCACTGACGATTGAGATGTGCAATCGCATCTCCCGCCAGTTTGGCGGCAAGATGCGCATTTCGTTCGCAGGCGGCGCGGACTACTTCAACTGTGACAAGCTCTTTGCCGCCGGCATCTGGCCCATCACCGTTGCCACCACCATCTTGAAGCCCGGCGGCTACAACCGCCTGCACCAGATGGTCGAAAAGGTCGAGGATATGCCCTACCGCGCATTTTCCGGCAACGACCCCGCCGCGATCTCCGACCTTGCCGCCTCCACGCTGCACGACTTCCACCACCTCAAGGCAATCAAGCCGCTCCCCTCGCGCAAAAAAGATGAACAGGTGCCGCTGCTCGACTGCTTTACCGCGCCCTGCAAGGGCGGCTGCCCCATCCACCAGGACATTCCGGAGTATATCGAGCTCTGCCGCAAGGGGCTCTACGGCCCAGCGCTCCGCCTCATCACCGAGAAGAACGCCCTGCCGTTTATCACCGGCACCATCTGCGCGCACCGCTGCCAGGGCAAGTGCTCGCGCAACTTCTATGAGGAATCCGTCCACATCCGCGAGACGAAGCTTCTTGCCGCGGAAAAGGGCTACAACACCTTGATGGCCTCCCTCCGTATGCCTGAGCCGGTCGAGGATAAAAAGGTTGCCATCGTCGGCGGAGGCCCGACCGGTATCGCCGCGGCGTACTTCCTTGGCCGCGAGGGTGTTCCCACCACGATCTTCGAGCGCGAGCGCAAGCTCGGCGGCGTGCCGCGCTACGTCATCCCCGCCTTCCGCATCAGCGACGAGGCCATCGACAAGGACGTCGCGCTCATGGAGCGCTACGGCGTCGAGGTCAAGCTCGGCAAGCCTGCTCCGTCCGTCGAACAGCTCAAGAAGATGGGCTACACGCACATTCTGATGGCCACCGGCGCGTGGAAGCCCGGCAAGCTCGACATTGAAGGCAACGTGCAGGGCGTCATCGAGTGGATGAAGCGCATGAAAAAGCAGGTCAAGCCCTGCCTGAGCGGCAACATCGTCGTTGTCGGCGCGGGCAACACCGCCATGGACGCCGCGCGCGTTGCCAAGAGAATGGGCGCGCATGCGACCATTCTCTATCGCCGCACGAAGAAATTCATGCCCGCCGACGAGCACGAGTTACAGCTCGCCATCGCGGACGGCGTGGAGTTTGTCGAGCTGGCCGCGCCCGTCAAACAGAGCCGTGGCAAGCTCCTGTGCGATAAGATGATCCTCGGCGAGCCGGATGAGAGCGGCCGCCGCAGCCCCGTCAAATCCGGCGAGCAGTTCACCATTCCCTGCGACATGGTCATCTCCGCCGTCGGCGAGCAGGTCGACGCCGATCTCATGGCCGCGAACGGCATCGAGATGGAGCGCAAGGGTCCCGCGTTCGAGACGAACATCCCCGGCGTGTACTGCGCGGGCGACGCGCACCGCGGCCCTGCCACCGTGGTCGAGGGCATTGCCGACGCCGCACGCTTTGCCGAGATCGTCATCGGTCACCCGCACATCTACGACATCCCTGCCGAGGCCGATGTGACCGAGTTCGACGCGCAGGCCAAGAAGGGTATCCTCTCGATGGCCAGTAAGTGTGTCTGCGACGGCGAGCGCTGCTTACAGTGCTCCACCGTGTGTGAAAACTGCGTCGATTCCTGCCCGAACCGCGCGAACGTGGTCATCAAGATGGCCGACGGCTCGCACGAGATCGTCCATGTCGACAAGATGTGCAACGAATGCGGCAACTGCACGCAGTTCTGCCCCTACGCAAGCGAACCCTGCCACGATAAGTTCACCCTTTTTGATACGCGTGAGGACATGGACGAGAGCGAAAACTACGGCGTGCTCTTCGAGGACGACGATATGGTCCGCCTGCGCTACGAGGACGGCGTGAAGGAATACGACTTAGCCTCCTGCGACAACGATCTTCCCGTCGAGCTTGAGGCGTTGATCCTCACTGTGCGCGATAAGTACAGCTATCTCTACCTGTAAGCAAAACGAAAAATGAGGGAGCCGGTGCGATGCACCGGCTCCCTCTTCCTTATTGTAAGCAAAAAAAGAGCG
>OHFD01000515.1_pt1 | contig 12886 bp, 4 predicted proteins | sample 1567451 | NCBI WGS metagenome assembly OHFD01 (sample SAMEA3879588, study PRJEB24766) | human gut metagenome | biome: human-associated habitat; feature: feces | place: USA | collected 1985/1987 | reverse complement strand
ATCGCCGCGCTGTACTGTTTCTCCGGCACCAGGCGACTGTGAATCTGCACTTCCATTTCCGTCAGGCTGGAACCCCAACCCCGCTTTGTACAGCCATTCACCAACTTCACGAATAGACCATCCGTAAAAGTTCGGAAGAAGAAAGGCTTTTTGATCCTTGCCCGGCAATGCAGGCAGATTGTCATTATTGTATCCCCCTGCGCCCGCAGAACTTATCCTTTTTTCTTCCATAGCGGGTATTCCCATATACCGCATAATCTGTCCCATGGTCTCTTTGAATACCGGCGCCGCCACCTGTCCGCCATAATACACGCCCCGCGGATTATCTAAAACGACAAGGCATATAGCTCTCGGATCTTCCGTCGGACCGAACCCGCAGAAAGACGCAATATATTCATTTTCCAAATATCCACCTTTGACGGGATCTATTTTCTGCGCGGTTCCTGTTTTCCCCCCCATGTGGTATCCGGGAACACGTGCATTGATACCGCCGCCTTCAGACACTTCTTTTTCCATCATATCCTTGACTTCATCAGCCACTTTTTTAGACACCGGGTTTCCTACATATTCAGTTAACAGAGCCGTCAGGATTATTAACGGTTCTTAAAATATGAGGTTTTACCATTTGCCCCCCATTGGCAAGAGCACTGTATGCCTGCAGCATCTGCAGCGGAGTCACCGCTATACTCTGTCCGATAGACATAGTCGCCACATCAATATCCCGCATGTCATCCGGATTAAACAGAATGCCCGCTCCTTCTCCGGGAAGTTCTATCCCTGTCGGTTTTCCGAAACCAAATTTCAAAGCATATTCCGTCAAGGTTTTCCCACCTGTCAAAAGACCGATATGGGCAAACCCTGTATTGATTGAATATTTAATAATATCCACCAATTTTACATCACCATATGCCCCATCATCCCAATTTCGGATTGCATGTCCCGATGCCCAAATTTTACCGGGATCATGCCAGACTGTGTCCGCTCCTTTTATTTCTCCGGTTTCTTCATTTCGGATGTTTTTACTTTCCAGTGCCAGGTGTCCGCGGGAAAGGATCTCTTTGCGGTTGGTTATATTTCCTTTTACGGCTAGTGAAAGGCTGCTGCCTGCTTCCAGGCGCCCTGTATTGGTAAAGTCTTTTTCCAACAGGATTCCGGCTTTTTTCCCAGCGGATACAATGCCGTCTCCGGTCATCTTATCCGTTTGTATGTTTATATTCCCATCGGCCGCCAGTGTGCCTTCTGTATTGGTTAATGTATGTCCCGCTTTAATCTGCTGGCTGCCGCCGCTTTTGATGGTACCTGCCGCATTATTGATGGCGTCTCCGGTTTCTATGGACAGGTTGTTTCCGCTTTCCATGGCGTGTCCCGCATTGTTCAGTGTTTTTCCGGCATAGATGTCCATGTTTTCTCCGGCAAGGAGTTTGCCTTGGTTATGGATATTTTCTTTGGCCGCAGCGGACAGATTTCTTTCTGCGGCGATGGTTTTGTCGTTTTCCAGGTAGTTTGCGCGGAGGTCTGTATTTCCTTTGCTGTAGATGGTGCCGCTGTTTTTCAGGTCGCCGTTCCAGTCAAGGGTGAGGTTGTCTTCGGCGCTCCATGTGCCGCTGTTATTGACGCCCAGTCCTTTTTCTGTCCCTACTAAGGTGATCCGTCCGGCGTACATGCCTCCTATGGCGGCGGTATCGAGGGCGAAGGCGGGGCGTCCTCCTTTCCCTTCTATGGCAGAGGCTTCGAGGGTCTTTGCGTCTACGGTATTGGCCCCGGTGGTGATATGGAGGTCTTTGGCCCAGATGCCTGCGTTGATTTTCACGGCGCGGGAGAGGATGGCAAGGCTTCCCGTTTCTTTTCCGCCAAGGCCTTTCCCTTCGATGAGGATGTCTCCTCCTGTGATGTCGAAGCGCTGCAAATGGTCTTCTCCGTCATAGACGGGTTTCCCTGTGGTGAGGAAGGCTTTGCCTGTATTGATGAATCCGCCTCCGTTTACGGTGATGCCGTTCGGGTTGGCAATGACGACGTCTGCCCTGTTTCCCGCCACTTCCAGAAATCCGTCCATGGATGTGGAACCCGCGCCGGTGACTTCGTTTACGATGATTTTGGCCGGTCTTTCTGCCATGTTATTGTTCCCCTGTACGTATCCTGCCAGTTCGGTTTTGGAGAGGGTGTAGGAGTTGTTCAGGATGGCGCCTTTGTCCGGCACGTTGAAGGTTTCGTATTCGTTCCGGGATACGCCGCCGGAGGAGGGGGCGGTGATATTGACAAGGGGTATGCCGTTTGCTGTTTCTTCTATTTGCGGCTGATGGTGGGCTTCCGCTTTCGGATCGGGCATGATGGGGCCTGCCGCCATGCCGGCGGTGCTTGTCATAAACAGTCCCGCTGCCAGCCATATGGCTACATTCCATCTGAGTCGTTTGCTTGTGCTTGTTTTCATTTGTCATAACCTCTTGTCGTTTTGATTAAAATTTGACCGATTTCATTTAAAATTGACAGCCCAGCGTGAATCCGCCGGCCCATGTTTTCGTATGGAAGCCGTCAGGCTTGTATAAGGCTCTGCTGATAAAGGTGTCGTAGAAGAGTCCTGAGGGAAAGGTTCCTCTCATTCCCAGCGCCATGCCCGCGATGGTTCTTCCTGTCAGGATCTCTGTGGATACGCCGTATACGGCGCCTGCGTCGAGTCCTGCATATACGCTGCTGTGGAGGCGCGGAAGAGAGGATGACAGTTCGTTTCGGATGTACCATCCGTTTTCTCCCATGAGTGTGTATTCTCCGTCGAAGCCCCTGACGGTGTACCTGTTCCCGATGCTCACCATGTCTGTGCTGTAGAGGCGCATGCCGCCTGTCGTCCACTGCCCGTGAAGGGATGTGGTGAAGGATGCCGGCCGGTGTCCCAGGGTAAGGGGTTTCTGCCAGTCTATGTCCAGGAGCCACATTTTATAATGGGTTTTGGGACTCGCCGGATTGTCTGTATCAGGTTTCGCGCCGAACCATCCTGTCCCCATTTTATATCCAAGGCGGGTGTACAGTGTGCCGCTTCCTGTATAGACGCGGTCAAAGAGGCCTATTTCCATGGCCGTGGTGTCCATGGCCTGTACGGGGATTTCCATATCGTTGATGAAGTAGTGGGCGTTTCTTTTGGTAAGGCTTATGTCCCAGCCGTATTTTTCGTTTTTGTTGCGTCCCATGACGTGGCTGAAGGTGAATTTGGTGATGCGGGTTTTCCCGCTGCTGATGAAGTCATAGGGATTGGATTTTACGGTCCGGTGGTATCGATAGCGGTTGTGACGCAGTGTGAAGGTATCCCATCCTCTGGGGATGGAGTAGGAAATGCCCTGTCCTCTGGTTCCTTTTTCGTATCCGTCCCGGGAGCCGTCTGTATTTCCGCTGATGCGGAAGAGGTCATTGGCATTGAAGAGCCGGTCTATTCCCAGGGCGGCGTTCCACTGGATGCTTCCTGTGTCTTCCAGTCCAGAGTCGTCCACGGAAAGGCTTCCCTTTATTTGTTTCCCCTTGGTTATGGAGAGTTCCACGTCTGTCATGTCCGCTTCTTCGGCAGGGAGGAGTTTCATGGATACGTCAGAGGAGCTGACGCGTTTCATCTGTTCCAGCCCCTGCTCCAGGCGGCGGATGTTCAGGATGTCCCCTTCTTTGAGGGGAAATGCGTTTTTCCATGGGATGAGGGCGCTGTCTTTCCCGTAGATGATTTTATGCAGCCTGCCGAACTTTTCTTCCTGCCCTGATAAAATGATTTCGTCTATTCTAAACACGGGTCCTGCGGCACCTTGCGTCTCTTCTTTTTCATTCACGCTGCTTCCCATATTTTCCACGCGGGGCATGCGCAGCCGCTCCTGCCGGTCTTCTTCTCTCTGCCGCGCTTCTTCCAGCCGCTCTGCTCCTGTGTAATCTAAAACGGGAGCAGCTGATACCGCTCCCGTCATCATGGTTAAAAAAATAAAGGCTGTTACGATTTTCCCCTGCATGATCGCTCTCCCAAAATAATATTTCAAATGATTTCCTTATTTCCAATTATAGTTTACAGGGAAGGCATTGTAAATGTTTTCTTTGCTGCCCCTCTCCGCTTTAATTTCCTGCTGCGCCTTTCGCCAGCATGACTGAGAGATCTTCTTTTTCTTCCTGCATCTCCGTCTCCTTTGCCGCCGCTTTCGCCAGATCATCAATGGCGTAAACGAGGGGTTCTTTTCCTTCATCGGGAGTAAGGAGCATCATCACATCTATATGGTCATTTTCACGGAAGAAATACGCTCTGCCGTAAAAGGGCAGGATGAGTCCGTCGGAATCAAAGGTAATTTTCGCGCCCATCGTATAGAGATAGGCTTCGTCGGCTGTCAGTTTGCGATACGGCTCGAAATCGGACAGGGTAATTTTCACGCCTTCTCCTAATTCTCCCACCACGTTCTTTGCCCAGTTCTTCATTACCTCTTCCGCCCCTTTGCGCAGCGGCGAGTCCTCATCCAGAAAAGCGCGGTTCATGCGGGAAAGGCTTCTCCATTCTTTTACGGTCAGGTATTCCCGGAAGAACGGTTTCAATGTATCCGCTCCCGCAGGAGGCAGCTTGGCGGTGACAATATAACCGTAAGCGAATTTTCGGCTTTTTTGAAGCATGACGGAAAGCTGCCCCATGTGATAGGGATTGGTGAAATCGTGGAACTTCAGTTCCTGCTGTTCAGGGATATCCTGATAGGTAAACGCAGGCGGCAGATGTGCTTTCGCAATAGACTGCAAGTCATAAGCAGACGCGCCGCCGGAAATACAGAGAACCGTCATAAAGACTGCCGCCGTTTTCTTCCAACTCATGTGCCGCTCCTTTCCAGTCCGTAAAAGGCATAAAGTAAATTTTTCCCGATTTTTTCCGCCGCTGTATGGCTTCCCTGTATGACAATGAGATAATACATGCCGCCCTGCCTGTACAGATTCGTATAGACCCACATCGGATAGGACAAGTGTCTTTCGTCGGAAATAATCACCCGCGCTTCCTGTGTCCAGCGATAGGTGCCGTCACGATTTTTATAGGCATGCCACGGTGAAAAAGAAACCAGTTCCGCCTGCAGCTTCTGCCTTTTGATTTCATCCAAACGGCCATTCAGCATCCGCTGATATTCTCCTATGCTGATTTTCGGCATGCCGAAGAGGGAGTGCGGCCGTGTCGCATCTTCATGGAATGCACGCTCCCAAAACCGGGCAGCCTTTTCCCCTTTCCCATGGAAGAAGGCTTCTTCCGTTCCTTTCATAACAGAGACGGAAGCGGAGTAGGTGCCGCGGATATCAGATTTCCTGATCTGGTACAGATGAAGGGAATCGTAAGGGTACGGCGCCCGGTCGGGGTACATGTCCATTCCCGGAGGCGTGGTGAGAAAGTACATCACTGCCGCCCAATCTGTTTTCCCGTAATCTTTCCGGTGTCCCGATTTCTTAAATATGGTTTCCGTGCGGCTGCCCCCTCCATCGGTAATCTGCACGTCTTCCCCGAAAGACAGTTTCCCCAGTCCGTCGATGACGAGATCCTCCGCATCCGCGTAAAGACAGCCTGCCAAAATGAAAGCGGACAGAGCCGCCATGATTTTTTTGAACATGGAATTCTCCTGTAATATATCATTTATCTTTTCATTGTAAGGAATTAGAGATATTTTCTCAAGTCAGGCATTTCCGTCTCCCACAAAAAATATCCCGCCATGGATTACACAGCGGGATATTTTATTTAAATACTTATTGCACGTCAGCTTGCCCATCAGCGGTTTTCGCCGTCCGGGGTTCCGCGTTATGCTGCACGGAGAGCCTGCGGTAGCGGGCAAGCCCCGTACCTGCCGGAATCAGCTTGCCGATAATGACGTTTTCTTTGAGGCCGAGAAGCGGATCCACTTTCCCTTTGATTGCCGCTTCCGTAAGAACTCTGGTGGTTTCCTGGAAAGAAGCCGCTGAGAGGAAGGAGTCTGTCGCCAGCGCGGCTTTCGTCGTGCCGAGAAGCAGGTTCTCACCCACCGCCGGTTTCTTTCCTTCATCTTCCAGATGTTCGTTCATGACGCGGTAAGCCACAATGTCCACCGTCTGTCCCGGAAGCCATTCGGAATCTCCGGGGTCATCGATTTTGATCTTGCGGAGCATCTGATGGACGATGATTTCAATGTGCTTGTCATTGATTTCAACACCCTGGGACCGGTAAACTTTCTGCACTTCCTTGACGATATAGTTCTGGGTCGCCTGTACGCCGAGGACACGGAGAATATCATGGGGATTGATATTCCCTTCGATGAGGCGAGTACCTGCTTCGATTTCATCGCCTTCATTGACGGAAATCCTCTTTCCGAACGGAATCTTGTAGGTATCGGATGTCTCTTCATTGGTCACGGTAACAATCTTGATATTCGCATTTTCCGGAGAGTCTTCAATGGTGACTTTGCCGGCGATATTGGAGATGATCGCGTTGCCTTTCGGCTTGCGCGCTTCAAACAATTCTTCGACACGGGGCAGACCCTGGGTGATATCCTCTGCCGTTGCGACACCGCCCGTATGGAACGTACGCATGGTCAGCTGTGTGCCCGGTTCGCCGATGGACTGTGCGGCGATGATGCCTACCGATTCGCCGATTTCCACATGGCGGCCTGTTGCCAGGTTCCTGCCATAGCACTTCGCGCATACGCCGTGTTCGGAATGGCAGGTCAGAATGGAACGGACTTTCAGACGGTCATAATGCTTTTCAATTTCAGCAGCCTGGTCGTCAGTGATTTCTTCATTCTTCGCGGCAATGATTTCCCCCGTTTCCGGATTCACCACATCTTCCAGCGGGCAGCGGCCGGCGATACGGTCAGCCAGAGACTCGATGAGACCCCCGGCTTCCGTAATTTTACGGACTTCTACGCCTTCGGTGCCTTCCATGCGTACGGAAATCACCGGAATATCGGCAGCCAGAAGTTTTTCAGCCGCTTCCGCCGTAAGGACAGTTCCCTGCACCAGCACTTCTTCTCCTTTGCGGTTCAGAGCCGGCGTTTCCAATTTCTTTTCAAAGAAGCGGACTGTCACATGATGTTTCACGATACTCTTGTATTCCGCCACGACATCCTCCACACCGAAGGTAACGGTTTTCGGTTCGCCCGCTTCTCCTTCCGCTGTGGGAACGGTAACAACGACAGAATCAACGAGGAAACGGTTCATAAGGGCCACATCGGACGCATCCAGTGTTTTCCCCTTCACAAGGAGAATTTCCCCGCTGCGCCGGTTCATGACGTCTTCTTCGAGAATGGAACCGTCCAATTCAGCGCGGTGGACATTGTAACGGCTGCGGACAGCCGCCTTGGAAACCAGTTTATTCCATTCACGGTCGAAATTGAGTGTCTGCACATCGCAGTCTTCTTCCCGAATGATGACATCCTGGGAAACATCGACAAGGCGGCGTGTGAGGTAACCGGAGTCTGCTGTACGGAGAGCCGTATCGGCAAGACCTTTGCGGGCGCCGTGGGAAGACGTAAAGTAGTCAAGGACGGTCAGCCCTTCACGGAAGTTTGCCTTAACAGGCAATTCTACCGTTTTACCGGATGTATCGGCAATCAGGCCGCGCATCCCCGCCAGCTGGCGGATCTGGTTATCGTTACCGCGGGCGCCGGACTGGGCCATCATGGTGAGCGGATTCATTTTCGTCATGGACGCTTTCATCGCTTCACCGACATCATTAGTCGCTTTTTCCCAAATTTTAACGACTTTCCTGTATCTTTCGTCATCCGTCATCAGGCCGCGGCGGAAATATTCCTTGATTTTTTCAATCTGCGCTTCACTTGCGGACAGGATATCATTTTTGGCTTCCGGTACGGCCACGTCATAAATGCCGATAGAAATGCCGGAAACAAGGGCATAATGGAATCCGAGGGCTTTAATGGAGTCCAGGAGATCTCCTGTTTCTTTGAAGCCCAGCTTCTTGAAGCAGTCATTGACAAGTTTGCCCATCTGCTTCTTGCCGATGGTGATACCGAGACCTTCTTTTCCATCAGGACGTTTATAGAAGAAGCGGAGAGGTTCGGGAATGGCATAGTTGAAAATCAGGCGCCCCGGGGTCGTGATGACAAGACCGTGCCCCGGTATGTCCACTTTAATGAAATCATGGATCTGTACCTGGTTCAGTGCATAGGCCAGCATGACTTCATCGTAATTGGTAAAGGCGTGGAATTTCGAGGGATCAAGCGCGTCTTCCTCTTCCTTGCTTTCTTTTACAATGGTCAGATAGTATGATCCCAGAATCATATCCTGGGAAGGAATGGCGACAGGTTTGCCGTCTTTCGTAGACAGGATATTGTTGATGGAAAGCATGAGCGTTCTCGCTTCCGCCTGCGCTTCCACGGACAGAGGCAGATGGCACGCCATCTGATCGCCGTCAAAGTCCGCATTGTAACCCGGGCAGACAAGGGGATGCAGTTTGATCGCCCTGCCTTCCCACAGGATCGGTTCAAACGCCTGGATGCCGAGGCGATGGAGTGTCGGAGCGCGGTTCAGAAGTACGGGATGTTCTTTAATAACATCGCCAAGGACGTCCCAGACTTCAGGGGACAGCTTGTCCACTTTTTTCCGTGCCGATTTCAGATTGCTCGCCAAACCGCGGTCAATCAGTTCATGCATGATGAACGGTTTGAAAAGTTCGATTGCCATTTCTTTCGGCAGGCCGCACTGGTACATTTTCAGTTCAGGACCGACTACGATAACAGAACGGCCGGAATAATCGACACGTTTCCCCAAAAGGTTCTGGCGGAAACGGCCCTGCTTGCCTTTCAGCATATCGGAAAGGGATTTCAGGGGACGGTTTCCCGGGCCGCTGACCGCTCTGCCGCGGCGGCCGTTATCTATGAGGGCATCGACAGCTTCCTGCAGCATACGTTTTTCATTTCTGACGATGATTTCAGGCGCACCCATGTCCATCAGTCTTTTCAGACGGTTATTTCTGTTGATGACACGGCGGTAAAGGTCGTTCAGGTCGCTCGTAGCAAAACGCCCGCCGTCAAGCTGCACCATCGGGCGGAGGTCCGGCGGTATAACGGGCAGCACGGTGAGGATCATCCATTCCGGCTTATTGCCCGATTTACGGAAAGCTTCCACTTCTTCCAGCCGGCGGATGCTGCGGACTTTGCGCTGGTTGCTGCTGCTGTCCACATCTTCGCGAAGCTGTTTTTCCAAGGCTTCCAGATCCAGCTGGCGGAGAAGCTTCTGAATAGCTTCCGCCCCCATCTGCGCCTCAAAAGAACCGTCGCCGTATTCCTGGACGGCCTGCTGGTATTCCTGTTCATTTAAAACCTGCTTGTCCAGAAGCTTTGTTTCGCCTTTATCTATTACGATGTAGGCGGCAAAATAAAGGACTCTTTCCAGCTGGCGGGGGGACACATCGAGAATGAGGCCGATACGGCTCGGCGTCCCCTTGAAATACCAGATGTGAGATACCGGGCAGGCCAGATCAATATGACCCATGCGTTCACGGCGTACTTTGGAGCTTGTCACTTCCACGCCGCACTTATCGCAGACCGTGCCCTTATAACGCATTTTTTTATACTTGCCGCACTTACATTCCCAATCTTTCGTCGGTCCGAAAATCTTTTCACAGAAAAGACCGTCCGGTTCTGCTTTCAGCGTACGGTAGTTGATTGTTTCCGGCTTCGTTACTTCTCCGTGAGACCATAATCTGATCGTTTCCGGAGACGCAATACCGATTTTCATGGAGTCAAATTCATTTACGTCTAACAATTGCTCAGTGCTCCTTTCCGGAAATCAGGCATCCGGGTCATCGACAAGACCCGCTTCAGTTTCTATATCAGTTTCAGTAAAAGCCGCTTCTTCATTTGCAGGAGCCGCCGCTTCCGCTTCCAGCGTATCATTGAAAGAAGCCGTATCATCTGCCGGCACTTCTTTCCCTTCTCCGGCCATGCTGGATTCCATGGCATTTCTGGCTGCGGAAACGGAATCCTCACCTTCCATGGCCGCTTTCACTTCGTCTTTATGCCAGCGTTCGCCGCCATTGGATGGTTCCAGATCGCTTTCGTCCAGCTCTTTCATGACAACTTCCTCTTTGTCTTCATTCAGGACGCGGACATCCAACCCGATGGATTGGAGTTCTTTCATAAGAACCTTAAAGGATTCGGGAACACCGGGGCTCGGAATGTTTTCGCCTTTGACGATTTTTTCATAGGCTTTGACACGGCCAATGACATCATCGGATTTTACCGTCAGGATTTCCTGTAAGGTGTACGCGGCGCCATATGCTTCCAGTGCCCAGACTTCCATTTCACCGAAACGCTGGCCGCCGAACTGCGCCTTGCCGCCGAGCGGCTGCTGGGTCACAAGGGAGTACGGGCCGGTAGAACGGGCATGGATCTTATCATCAACAAGATGATGGAGTTTCAGCATGTATTTCCAGCCGATCGTCACCTGTCCGTCGAGCTTCTCACCGGTACGTCCGTCATAAAGATCGGATTTCGCATTGACCGGAAGTCCCGCGGCGGCAAGGGTGGCAGCCAGGTCTTCATCGCGGCAGCCGTCAAATACAGGGGTCGCGATGTGGACACCGGATTCTGTCGATTCGGGCATGCCGTAGGTATCAAAATCATAGCCTGCTTCACGGAGCCGCTTTTCAAGCGCTTTCGCCTTTACGGGATCTGTCTTGGCTTCTTTGATTTCTTCGCCGAGCATATGGCAGGCCCAGGACAAATGAATTTCCAGGATCTGCCCGATATTCATTCGCGAAGGAACGCCAAGGGGGTTCAGCACCAAATCGACAGGACGTCCGTCCGGAGTAAAGGGCATATCTTCAACAGGCAGGATGCGGGAGCATACGCACTTGTTACCGTGGCGCCCCGCCATTTTGTCGCCTTCGCGGAGTTTCCGTTTCTGCGCAACGTAAACGCGGACGAGCTTATTTACGCCCGGCGCCAGTTCATCGCCGTTTTCACGGGTAAATTCCTTGACGTCGACCACTTTCCCGAATTCTCCATGCGGCACACGGAGAGATGTATCACGGACTTCTCTTTCCTTATCGCCGAAAATGGCACGGAGAAGACGTTCTTCCGGAGTCAGTTCCGTTTCCCCTTTCGGCGTTACTTTGCCGACAAGGATATCGCCGGGGCGTACATCGGCGCCGATACGGATAATACCGTTTTCATCAAGATTCTTCAAAGCGTCGTCGCTGACGGATGCCAGCTCTCTTGTAATCTCTTCTTCGCCCAGCTTCGTATCACGGGCATCACACTCGTATTCTTCAATATGGATAGAGGTGTACAGATCATCTTTGCAGAGACGTTCAGAAATGAGCACGGCGTCTTCATGGTTATATCCTTCCCAGGATACGAACGCCACAAGCACGTTGTGTCCGAGAGCCAGCTCGCCTCCGTCGGTGGACATGCCATCTGCCAGTGTCTGCCCGGCTTCGACCTTGTCCCCTTTGTATACGATGGGATGCTGGTTGATGCAGGTGCTCTGGTTGGACCGGAGGAACTTAATCAGGTCATAAGTATCATATTCGCCGTTATCCGCGCGGACGATAATCTGTTTCCCGTTGACAGAGGTAACCACGCCTGACCGTTTTGCAAGAACGCAGACACCGGAGTCCTGGCCGGCCACCCATTCCATACCCGTGCCTACAAGAGGCGCTTCCGGGCGGAGGAGCGGTACCGCCTGCCTCTGCATATTGGCGCCCATGAGCGCACGGTTCGTATCATCATGTTCAAGAAACGGAATGAGAGACGTACCGATAGAAACAACCTGCTTTGGAGAAACGTCCATGAGATCCACTTCTTCAGGAGAAGCTTCCAGAACATCAGGGCCACGGCGGCAGGCCACATACCGGTTCAGGAACGCGCCGGTATCTGACAGCGGCTCGCTGGCCTGGGCAATAACTTTATTTTCTTCAATATCAGCCGTCACATAGAGACATTCATTGGTCACTTCGTGGGTCTTCGGGTTAATCCGGCGGTACGGCGTTTCAATCAGGCCGTACTTGTTGACAATTCCGTAATTGGACAGTGAGGAAATAAGTCCGATATTCGGACCTTCCGGCGTTTCTACGGGGCACATACGCCCATAATGGGAATAATGCACGTCGCGGACTTCAAACCCTGCACGTTCACGAGACAGCCCTCCCGGCCCCAAAGCGGACAGACGACGCTTATGCGTCAGCTCCGCCAATGGGTTCGTCTGATCCATAAACTGGGACAGCTGGGAACTGCCGAAGAATTCCTTGATGGCTGCCACGACAGGACGGATATTGACGAGCGCCTGGGCGGTCATCTTGTCCTGATCCTGGGTAGTCATTCTTTCGCGAACCACACGTTCCATACGGGACAAGCCGATGCGGAACTGATTCTGGAGCAGTTCACCGACGCAGCGGACACGGCGGTTGCCGAGATGATCAATATCATCCTGGCGTCCATAGCCCTGGATCATATTCAAAAGATAGTCTACCGCCGCGATAATATCCGCGCGGTCAAGAATCCGATAGCTGTCATCACGCATTCCATTGGAGCAGATCACCTTGACAGGTGTTCCGTCCTCTTTCTGGGTCATGACTTCCACCATTTCCACCTTGCTGAACACGCCGCTCTTCTTCAGGATCGCGATGGCTTCCTCGTCGATAAGGGCATTCCCCTGGATAATAATTTCACCGGTTTCCGTATCCACGATAGGCCCTTCCGTACGGTGGCCCTTGAGGCGGTTTTCCCAGGAGAGTTTCTTATTCAGCTTGTAACGTCCGACCTTCGCCAGATCATAACGGCGGGGATCATAAAAGAAGTTGCGGAGCAGGGTCGTGCCGCTTTCTTCTGTCGCAGGTTCGCCGGGACGGAGCTTTTTATAAATAGCGATGAGTGCTTCTTTTGTATTCTGCGTTTCATCCTTCTTGAGCGTCTCTTCGATA
>OHFD01000499.1_pt1 | contig 13335 bp, 4 predicted proteins | sample 1567451 | NCBI WGS metagenome assembly OHFD01 (sample SAMEA3879588, study PRJEB24766) | human gut metagenome | biome: human-associated habitat; feature: feces | place: USA | collected 1985/1987 | reverse complement strand
CGCCATTGGACAGATCCACGGAGTAGTCGCCCTGATCAATCTTCACGGACTTGGTCGGGATGACCACGCAATTGCGGGCCTCCCAGGTGCCGGACGAAGTGTTGCCGTCCCAAGCGTAATTGCCGTCGATCTTGAGGCCAGCGGCATCTACGCCTTCGGTGGTGTCGGCAGGGTACTTCTGGGTATTCGTGGCATTGCCATCGTTGAAGATGATGCGAGTATTGCTTCCCTCGAGATCGTCGGGAATCTCATACTTGTACTCGTCATCCTTGCCGCAAGTGTCTCCCGAAGCGACCTGTGTCATCGGCTCGCCCGGCCACTTCGCATTTTCCTTCAAAGTGGTGGCGCTCGAATCGTCTACATACACATAGGCGTACAGGTTGCTCCACGCACTCGGCTTCTTCGCATAAGCCGTGCTGGTGGCGGCCGGATCCTTCTTCGTGTACTTGTATGTTGCGGAGACCGTTTGGCCATCCGCATCCTTGCCCTGCAGCTTCACGGTGATGGTGTCACCGATTGCCGTGGAGGCGCCGATGGTGATGGTGTCGCCATCCTGATACGAGCCGGACTTGCCCTCCGAAGTGGTGTAGGTGGCATCGGTGACGTTGTTCGCATTCAGGGTAACGGTAGTGGTGTCCGTCTTGAACGAGCTGTCGCCCGGGGTTGCGGAGACCGAACCGGAATTGTCGGTGAAGAACACACTGATCTTGCCGCCGGGAGCGGAGCCGGAAGTGATCTTGCCGCCGGAAACGGTGATGGTACCGCCGGAGACCTGGTCCTTGTAGGTGCCGTCGTCAAGGTTGGTGGCAGTGCCGGACAGCTCTTGCGTATCACCCATGTTGGTGATGGTCACGCCGTCGTTCTTGAAGTTGCCGTCCTTGATGTAGCGTTCCACCATGAGGCAGGAATTCGCGCCGCAGTTGCGCAGATACTCCGAAGCCTTGTTGTTGTTCATAGTATTGCGGAAGTGGTTCACCGCCACAACCTGCGCATCCTTCCAAGAATCCGCACCGGCATCGCCGAGTTTGCTCTCCTCGGAGAACTGTGGCTGGCTGCCGCCGGAACCGACCGGGCGGTCGAAGTACAGCGGCATGGTCTGGGAGCGGGAACCGATGACGCCCCAGCCCATGGTCATCTGCCACTCGCTCATGCCGGTGGATTCCCTATCGCTATTGGAATAGTTATCATGCGATTCCACCCAAGAGACAAGATTGCTCGGGCTGGCGGAGTTGCTCCAATCGGACAGGGTGCCGGCGTTCAGGTTCTTCGAATTCAGGGCTCCGCGCAGCTTGCTGCCGTAGGAGGATGCGGTGACGCCGCCGCCGTTCTTGCTGTGGCTGGAGAACAGCTTTGCATAGTCGCTATCGCGGGAGATGGAATCCTGCAACACTTCGCCGTATTGGAACTGCGCGCCATTGTTAAGAATGATGTTCCAATACTGGGAGCCGTTATACTCGTCCGGCAGTTCGATGTGCTTGGCCGCATCGAAACGGAACCCGTCCACACCGTCGTTGACCGCTTGCACGAGGAAATCGTGCATCATGTTGGCGGTTTCGGTGTTCTCAGTGTTGATGTCATACAGGCCGAGCAGCTTGCAGTGGGTCACCTGATAGCGGTTGTTCCAATCCTGCACATCACCGTCATTGCAGTCGTGGTGGTAGTACTCGGACTTCTTCCAACGATCGGCGATGGCGCCCCAAGTCGCGGTCATATGGTTGGCTACCACATCGACGATGATACGCACGCCGTACTTGTGAGCCGTGTTGCACAGGCTCTTCAGATCATCTTCGGTACCCATCACCCAGTTGCCGATGGTGGTGTCGGTCGGCTGATACACGTAGTACCAGTTCTCGGTGAAGATCATGCCCTTGCCGCCGTTATGAATAGCGGAAATCGGCTCGGTCTGCACGGAGGTGTAACCGGCTTCGGCAATAGCGGGGATGTTTTCCTCAATGGTTTTGAAGCTCCACTCCCATGCATGCAGGGTGGCGCCCTCGCTCATTTGCTGCGCCAGTCCGTAATGCTTGCGCGCCTGTTCGAACGTGGTGTTTTCAACGGTGTCGGCGTAGCTGTCGCGATCGGTGCTGGCCTGTGCTGCGGTGCTGGCGATTGCCAGTCCGCCGAAGGCGGTCGCCGCGGCGGTGATGCCGACCACCACTTTCTTGCTAATCTTCAGCCCCAGCCTATGCCAGGTCGGTGCGGGTTTCCGATGTTTCATGACTCCTTTGTTCCTTACTGACGGCCCCTTATGACGGGGGTTTATCTTCCCTGATAACGTTTGCTCTATTGCGAACGTATGCTGTATATTCTATACCTTTTGCGGAGTGCTAAAGAATGGAAAATGGCAGAATGTCAATGAAAATCGTTGCTGCAATAACAATGATTTTTGCAAAAACTTGCCGTTGTTTTTGCAGGGGTAGCCCCCGATTGAATGGCAATTTGTGGATGCGGAATGCGTAACGATTGCAAGTTGTGGTGTGAGGGAGTATTGAAAAGGGGTTTGCAAAAATTTTCAGTGGATGCAAACGTGAGTTCGGGGCCATTGGATAAAGGTTGTATGAAATATATACATAAAACGTTTTCTCTTTCAGGAAAGTTTGCATATAACATCATGCGTAATGGGAATAGATGTTGTGTCGTAAAATCGGGGGTGTGGTTGAAGAGACGTTTACTCCCAAGAACATTATCGTGACCGGTGGCTGTGGTTTCATCGGTTCGAATTTCGTGCATTACGTGGTTGACCATCATCCGGACGTGCATGTGACCGTGCTGGACAAGCTCACGTACGCGGGCAATCCGGAGAACATCGCGGGTCTGCCCGAGGATCGTGTGGAACTGGTCGTGGGTGATATCTGCGATGCGGACCTGTTGGACCGTATCGTGCCTGGTCATGACGCGATCGTGCATTACGCGGCCGAGTCGCATAATGACAACAGCATCGCGGATCCGGAGCCGTTCCTCAGGACGAATGTGGAGGGCACGTTCCGTCTGTTGGAGGTGGTCAGGAAGTATGGGATCCGTTACCATCATGTGAGCACGGACGAGGTGTACGGGGATCTCGCGTTGGATGATCCGGCACGGTTCACGGAGCATACGCCGTACCATCCGAGCTCGCCGTATTCGTCGACGAAGGCCGCCTCGGACATGCTGGTGCGCGCGTGGGCGCGCACGTATGGCATCCGCGCGACGATCTCGAACTGTTCGAACAATTATGGTCCCTTCCAGCATGTGGAGAAGTTCATCCCGCGTCAGATCACGAACATCCTGGACGGTCAGCGTCCGAAGCTGTACGGCAAGGGACTGAACGTGCGTGACTGGATCCATACCGAGGACCATTCCAGCGGCGTGTGGACGATTCTGACGAAGGGTCGTGTCGGCGAGACGTATCTGATCGGCGCGGATGGTGAGAGGAATAACATCACCGTGTTGCGCATGATTTTGAGGATGATGGGTCAGGCGGAGGATGCGTTCGATTGGGTGAAGGATCGTCCGGGCCATGACCGTCGGTACGCGATCGATTCGACCAAGCTGCGCACCGAGCTGGGTTGGACTCCGAAGCATACGGATTTCGAGTCGGGCCTCGCGCAGACGATTGAATGGTATACGCGGAACCGTGCATGGTGGGAGCCGGCGAAGGCCGCTACCGAGGAACGGTATAAGCAGCGGGGCCAGTGACCGCTTGACGTCGCGCGTGGATGTCTGGGGTTCGTGTCCCTTATCATCCATGCATGCCGCGTGGTATGGGCAATAGCTTCTAGGGGTTGGAGGACGGTGCTGTGTACACGTATCTCGTGAACGCGCACCGGACTTGGAGCAGAAGAAGGCGCACACGTTCGTGAACCTCGCCGATCCGGAGTTGCATATCGATTGGCCGATCCCGTTGGAGGATTTGGATGAGCTGGGTGATTGGTGAGGAGCATAAATTCGTGAAGAATATCCGATGATCTACTATCCGCTGAGTGTGCTGATGATGGCCGGGATCCGTGACATCCTGATCATCAGCACGCCGAAGGATCTGCCGAACTTCCAGCGGCTCTTGGGTGATGGTTCGCATTACGGGGTGCGGTTCTCGTACAAGGTGCAGCCGTCTCCGGACGGTCTGGCTCAGGCGTTCCTGCTGGGTGAGGAGTTCATCGCGGGCGAGCCGTGCGCGCTGGTGCTGGGAGACAACATCTTCTACGGCAATGGTCTGGGCGCGACGTTGCGTGGCGCGGTCGCGAAGGCCGAGTCCGGCGGGGGTGCGAGCGTGTTCGGCTATTACGTGGACGATCCGGAACGGTATGGCGTGGTCGAGTTCGATGAGGATAGGAAGGCCGTGTCGATCGAGGAGAAGCCGGCCCGTCCGAAGTCGCATTACGCGGTGACCGGCCTGTATTTCTACGACGAGCACGTGGTCGAGTACGCGAAGCGGGTGAAGCCGAGCCCGCGTGGCGAGTTGGAGATCACGGACCTGAACCGCATGTATTTGGATGCGGGCATGCTGAACGTGCGTACGTTGGGTCGTGGCTACGCGTGGTTGGATACCGGTACGATGGATTCTTTGTTCGAGGCGGGGGAGTTCGTGCGTACCGTGCAGCGTGCGCAGGGTCTTCCCATCGCGATCGTGGAGGAGATCGCCTTCGAGAACGGTTGGATCACGCGCGGCCTGTGTTTTGTCAAATTGAAGTAGCCCAGAATGGCGCGTCGATTCAGTCCGAACGAGGTGGTGACGTTTTCTTGGACTTCCCGACCGGGAGGAGAACCCCCTTATGGCGAAGTACAGCAAGGAGCAGCGCGACAGGGCCGTGGACCTGTACATCAGATACGAGCGCTGCGCCGCGGACGTGATACACGAACTCGGCTATCCCAGCAGGGGGATGCTGCCGGTGTGGTACCGGGAACGCCTCGAGGAGGAACGCACCGGAAGACGGTCCACTCGCGGGAAACGGTACCGGCGGTACACGGACGAGCAGAAGCGGGCCGCGGTGGACCATTACCTCGGACACGGCAGGCGTCTGAAACGCACCATGCGCGCGCTCGGCTATCCGAAAAGCCATGAGCTGCTCACCGCGTGGATCGACGAGCTCGCCCCCGGCCGACGCAAGCCGGGGCACGGCCCGGTTCCCGAGGAATTGAAGCGGAAGGCGGTGGTCGCGGTCGCGTCCGGACGGCTGAAATCACGCGGGGCGGCCGCCGAACTGGGCGTGGAGGCGTCCGTCGTCGGGAAACTGGAAACGGCAGATGCTCGCCGGATCCAAGGAGACGCACGTGACGAAGACACCTGGAGAGAAGCCCTCGACGGCCGGGGAGGGGAAAACCGGCGTGGAGCCCTCTACGCCGGCGGCCATGCCGCCGGCCGCCGCCGGCCCGCGGGACGCGGCCGGCCTGGCGGACGCGGTGGCGGCGCTGGAGAAGAGGCTGGCGGAGATGCAGGCCCGTCTGGACGAGCTGGATGCCGACGTCGAGCGGCAGCGGCGGGAGAAGAGGGAACTGGACATCGAGATCGCGATCCGGAAGGGCGTGATCGAGCTGTTGGGAAAAGAGCCGGGCGCAGTCCCGGAAAACCTGACCAACCGAGAGAAGGCCATCCTCGTCAAACAGACCAGTGAGAAGCTCGGCGTGACCGCCAGAAGACTGCTGCCCATGGTCGGCATCGCGCGCAGCACATACCACTACCAGATCAAGGCCATGGACAGACCGGACAAGGACGCGTGGCTGCTGCCCTTGGTCGAGGAGGCGTTCGAGAACGGCAAGCGCGGGTACGGGTACAAGCGGATCCACCTGGAGCTGAAGGGCATGGGCGTCAGGGTATCGGCCAAACGGGTCATGCGGCTGACGGCCAGGCATGGCCTGGCGCCCCTGTTCAAGAGCGCGAAGCGGTACAGCTCGTACAAGGGCGAGCCCGCCAAGGCGCCGAAGAACCTGGTGAACCGCGACTTCCACGCCGAGCGTCCGAACATGCTGTGGGTCACGGACCTCACGGAGTTCTCGATTCCCGCGGGCAAGGCCTATCTGTCGCCCGTGATCGACTGCTACGACGGGCTTCCGGTCGCGTGGACGATCGGCACCAGCCCGAACGCGGCATTGGCCAACGGCATGCTCACCGACGCGTGCTCCACGCTCGGAGACGGGGAGAAACCAATCATCCATTCCGACCGCGGCGTTGGCCAACGGCATGCTCGCCGGCGCGTGCTCCACGCTCGGGGACGGGGAGAAGCCGATCATCCATTCCGACCGCGGCTGCCACTACCGGTGGCCCGAGTGGATCCGCATCTGCAAGGACAACAACCTGACGCGTTCGGTGAGCGCGAAGGGATGCAGTCCGGACAACGCCGCCGCGGAGGGGTTCTTCGGCCGGATCAAGCAGGAGTTCTTCCACAAGCGCAGCTTCGCGGGCGTCTCGATGGACGGGTTCATAAACATGCTGGACGGCTACATGGTCTGGTACCGGGACAAGAGGATCAAGACGGAGTTCGGACACGGGCATCATGGAGCGTCGACGCGGGCTCGGTCTTGTGGCATGATCGGTGGTGATGGAATCAATGACGAGTCCAACAAAACGGCACCGGCCCCAATTGCTTAAGAAAAATTGAAGCAAAACAACGAATCCCGGCCATCATCAACACGCTCAGCGGAATATGACGCATCGGCATGTCCAATGCCTCGGCATTCCAACGATACAATTCCGGCACCTTTCACGGAATTGGCATACGCCCGGAACCGGACCCCACCCAGCCGGTGAAACGCACCAGCGAACACCCATATTGACAAAACGTGTGTCTGTTCAATAGAAGTTAGGCCGATGGGGCCGGTGCCGTTTTGTTGGACTCGTCATTGATTCCATCACCACCGATCATGCCACAAGACCGAGCCCGCGTCGACGCTCCATGATGCCCGTGTCCGAACTCCGTCTTGATCCTCTTGTCCCGGTACCAGACCATGTAGCCGTCCAGCATGTTTATGAACCCGTCCATCGAGACGCCCGCGAAGCTGCGCTTGTGGAAGAACTCCTGCTTGATCCGGCCGAAGAACCCCTCCGCGGCGGCGTTGTCCGGACTGCATCCCTTCGCGCTCACCGAACGCGTCAGGTTGTTGTCCTTGCAGATGCGGATCCACTCGGGCCACCGGTAGTGGCAGCCGCGGTCGGAATGGATGATCGGCTTCTCCCCGTCCCCGAGCGTGGAGCACGCGCCGGCGAGCATGCCGTTGGCCAACGCCGCGGTCGGAATGGATGATTGGTTTCTCCCCGTCTCCGAGCGTGGAGCACGCGTCGGTGAGCATGCCGTTGGCCAATGCCGCGTTCGGGCTGGTGCCGATCGTCCACGCGACCGGAAGCCCGTCGTAGCAGTCGATCACGGGCGACAGATAGGCCTTGCCCGCGGGAATCGAGAACTCCGTGAGGTCCGTGACCCACAGCATGTTCGGACGCTCGGCGTGGAAGTCGCGGTTCACCAGGTTCTTCGGCGCCTTGGCGGGCTCGCCCTTGTACGAGCTGTACCGCTTCGCGCTCTTGAACAGGGGCGCCAGGCCATGCCTGGCCGTCAGCCGCATGACCCGTTTGGCCGATACCCTGACGCCCATGCCCTTCAGCTCCAGGTGGATCCGCTTGTACCCGTACCCGCGCTTGCCGTTCTCGAACGCCTCCTCGACCAAGGGCAGCAGCCACGCGTCCTTGTCCGGTCTGTCCATGGCCTTGATCTGGTAGTGGTATGTGCTGCGCGCGATGCCGACCATGGGCAGCAGTCTTCTGGCGGTCACGCCGAGCTTCTCACTGGTCTGTTTGACGAGGATGGCCTTCTCTCGGTTGGTCAGGTTTTCCGGGACTGCGCCCGGCTCTTTTCCCAACAGCTCGATCACGCCCTTCCGGATCGCGATCTCGATGTCCAGTTCCCTCTTCTCCCGCCGCTGCCGCTCGACGTCGGCATCCAGCTCGTCCAGACGGGCCTGCATCTCCGCCAGCCTCTTCTCCAGCGCCGCCACCGCGTCCGCCAGGCCGGCCGCGTCCCGCGGGCCGGCGGCGGCCGGCGGCATGGCCGCCGGCGTAGAGGGCTCCACGCCGGTTTTCCCCTCCCCGGCCGTCGAGGGCTTCTCTCCAGGTGTCTTCGTCACGTGCGTCTCCTTGGATCCGGCGAGCATCTGCCGTTTCCAGTTTCCCGACGACGGACGCCTCCACGCCCAGTTCGGCGGCCGCCCCGCGTGATTTCAGCCGTCCGGACGCGACCGCGACCACCGCCTTCCGCTTCAATTCCTCGGGAACCGGGCCGTGCCCCGGCTTGCGTCGGCCGGGGGCGAGCTCGTCGATCCACGCGGTGAGCAGCTCATGGCTTTTCGGATAGCCGAGCGCGCGCATGGTGCGTTTCAGACGCCTGCCGTGTCCGAGGTAATGGTCCACCGCGGCCCGCTTCTGCTCGTCCGTGTACCGCCGGTACCGTTTCCCGCGAGTGGACCGTCTTCCGGTGCGTTCCTCCTCGAGGCGTTCCCGGTACCACACCGGCAGCATCCCCCTGCTGGGATAGCCGAGTTCGTGTATCACGTCCGCGGCGCAGCGCTCGTATCTGATGTACAGGTCCACGGCCCTGTCGCGCTGCTCCTTGCTGTACTTCGCCATAAGGGGGTTCTCCTCCCGGTCGGGAAGTCCAAGAAAACGTCACCACCTCGTTCGGACTGAATCGACGCGCCATTCTGGGCTACTTCAATTTGACAAAACACAGGCCGCGCGTGATCCAACCGTTCTCGAAGGCGATCTCCTCCACGATCGCGATGGGAAGACCCTGCGCACGCTGCACGGTACGCACGAACTCCCCCGCCTCGAACAAAGAATCCATCGTACCGGTATCCAACCACGCGTAGCCACGACCCAACGTACGCACGTTCAGCATGCCCGCATCCAAATACATGCGGTTCAGGTCCGTGATCTCCAACTCGCCACGCGGGCTCGGCTTCACCCGCTTCGCGTACTCGACCACGTGCTCGTCGTAGAAATACAGGCCGGTCACCGCGTAATGCGACTTCGGACGGGCCGGCTTCTCCTCGATCGACACGGCCTTCCTATCCTCATCGAACTCGACCACGCCATACCGTTCCGGATCGTCCACGTAATAGCCGAACACGCTCGCACCCCCGCCGGACTCGGCCTTCGCGACCGCGCCACGCAACGTCGCGCCCAGACCATTGCCGTAGAAGATGTTGTCTCCCAGCACCAGCGCGCACGGCTCGCCCGCGATGAACTCCTCACCCAGCAGGAACGCCTGAGCCAGACCGTCCGGAGACGGCTGCACCTTGTACGAGAACCGCACCCCGTAATGCGAACCATCACCCAAGAGCCGCTGGAAGTTCGGCAGATCCTTCGGCGTGCTGATGATCAGGATGTCACGGATCCCGGCCATCATCAGCACACTCAGCGGATAGTAGATCATCGGATATTCTTCACGAATTTATGCTCCTCACCAATCACCCAGCTCATCCAAATCCTCCAACGGGATCGGCCAATCGATATGCAACTCCGGATCGGCGAGGTTCACGAACGTGTGCGCCTTCTTCTGCTCCAAGTCCGGTGCGCGTTCACGAGATACGTGTACACAGCACCGTCCTCCAACCCCTAGAAGCTATTGCCCATACCACGCGGCATGCATGGATGATAAGGGACACGAACCCCAGACATCCACGCGCGACGTCAAGCGGTCACTGGCCCCGCTGCTTATACCGTTCCTCGGTAGCGGCCTTCGCCGGCTCCCACCATGCACGGTTCCGCGTATACCATTCAATCGTCTGCGCGAGGCCCGACTCGAAATCCGTATGCTTCGGAGTCCAACCCAGCTCGGTGCGCAGCTTGGTCGAATCGATCGCGTACCGACGGTCATGGCCCGGACGATCCTTCACCCAATCGAACGCATCCTCCGCCTGACCCATCATCCTCAAAATCATGCGCAACACGGTGATGTTATTCCTCTCACCATCCGCGCCGATCAGATACGTCTCGCCGACACGACCCTTCGTCAGAATCGTCCACACGCCGCTGGAATGGTCCTCGGTATGGATCCAGTCACGCACGTTCAGTCCCTTGCCGTACAGCTTCGGACGCTGACCGTCCAGGATGTTCGTGATCTGACGCGGGATGAACTTCTCCACATGCTGGAAGGGACCATAATTGTTCGAACAGTTCGAGATCGTCGCGCGGATGCCATACGTGCGCGCCCACGCGCGCACCAGCATGTCCGAGGCGGCCTTCGTCGACGAATACGGCGAGCTCGGATGGTACGGCGTATGCTCCGTGAACCGTGCCGGATCATCCAACGCGAGATCCCCGTACACCTCGTCCGTGCTCACATGATGGTAACGGATCCCATACTTCCTGACCACCTCCAACAGACGGAACGTGCCCTCCACATTCGTCCTGAGGAACGGCTCCGGATCCGCGATGCTGTTGTCATTATGCGACTCGGCCGCGTAATGCACGATCGCGTCATGACCAGGCACGATACGGTCCAACAGGTCCGCATCGCAGATATCACCCACGACCAGTTCCACACGATCCTCGGGCAGACCCGCGATGTTCTCCGGATTGCCCGCGTACGTGAGCTTGTCCAGCACGGTCACATGCACGTCCGGATGATGGTCAACCACGTAATGCACGAAATTCGAACCGATGAAACCACAGCCACCGGTCACGATAATGTTCTTGGGAGTAAACGTCTCTTCAACCACACCCCCGATTTTACGACACAACATCTATTCCCATTACGCATGATGTTATATGCAAACTTTCCTGAAAGAGAAAACGTTTTATGTATATATTTCATACAACCTTTATCCAATGGCCCCGAACTCACGTTTGCATCCACTGAAAATTTTTGCAAACCCCTTTTCAATACTCCCTCACACCACAACTTGCAATCGTTACGCATTCCGCATCCACAAATTGCCATTCAATCGGGGGCTACCCCTGCAAAAACAACGGCAAGTTTTTGCAAAAATCATTGTTATTGCAGCAACGATTTTCATTGACATTCTGCCATTTTCCATTCTTTAGCACTCCGCAAAAGGTATAGAATATACAGCATACGTTCGCAATAGAGCAAACGTTATCAGGGAAGATAAACCCCCGTCATAAGGGGCCGTCAGTAAGGAACAAAGGAGTCATGAAACATCGGAAACCCGCACCGACCTGGCATAGGCTGGGGCTGAAGATTAGCAAGAAAGTGGTGGTCGGCATCACCGCCGCGGCGACCGCCTTCGGCGGACTGGCAATCGCCAGCACCGCAGCACAGGCCAGCACCGATCGCGACAGCTACGCCGACACCGTTGAAAACACCACGTTCGAACAGGCGCGCAAGCATTACGGACTGGCGCAGCAAATGAGCGAGGGCGCCACCCTGCATGCATGGGAGTGGAGCTTCAAAACCATTGAGGAAAACATCCCCGCTATTGCCGAAGCCGGTTACACCTCCGTGCAGACCGAGCCGATTTCCGCTATTCATAACGGCGGCAAGGGCATGATCTTCACCGAGAACTGGTACTACGTGTATCAGCCGACCGACACCACCATCGGCAACTGGGTGATGGGTACCGAAGATGATCTGAAGAGCCTGTGCAACACGGCTCACAAGTACGGCGTGCGTATCATCGTCGATGTGGTAGCCAACCATATGACCGCGACTTGGGGCGCCATCGCCGATCGTTGGAAGAAGTCCGAGTACTACCACCACGACTGCAATGACGGTGATGTGCAGGATTGGAACAACCGCTATCAGGTGACCCACTGCAAGCTGCTCGGCCTGTATGACATCAACACTGAGAACACCGAAACCGCCAACATGATGCACGATTTCCTCGTGCAAGCGGTCAACGACGGTGTGGACGGGTTCCGTTTCGATGCGGCCAAGCACATCGAACTGCCGGACGAGTATAACGGCTCCCAGTATTGGAACATCATTCTTAACAATGGCGCGCAGTTCCAATACGGCGAAGTGTTGCAGGATTCCATCTCCCGCGATAGCGACTATGCAAAGCTGTTCTCCAGCCACAGCAAGAACGGCGGCGGCGTCACCGCATCCTCCTACGGCAGCAAGCTGCGCGGAGCCCTGAATTCGAAGAACCTGAACGCCGGCACCCTGTCCGATTGGAGCAACTCCGCCAGCCCGAGCAATCTTGTCTCTTGGGTGGAATCGCATGATAACTATTCCAATAGCGATAGGGAATCCACCGGCATGAGCGAGTGGCAGATGACCATGGGCTGGGGCGTCATCGGTTCCCGCTCCCAGACCATGCCGCTGTACTTCGACCGCCCGGTCGGTTCCGGCGGCAGCCAGCCACAGTTCTCCGAGGAGAGCAAACTCGGCGATGCCGGTGCGGATTCTTGGAAGGATGCGCAGGTTGTGGCGGTGAACCACTTCCGCAATACTATGAACAACAACAAGGCTTCGGAGTATCTGCGCAACTGCGGCGCGAATTCCTGCCTCATGGTGGAACGCTACATCAAGGACGGCAACTTCAAGAACGACGGCGTGACCATCACCAACATGGGTGATACGCAAGAGCTGTCCGGCACTGCCACCAACCTTGACGACGGCACCTACAAGGACCAGGTCTCCGGCGGTACCATCACCGTTTCCGGCGGCAAGATCACTTCCGGCTCCGCTCCCGGCGGCAAGATCAGTGTGTTCTTCACCGACAATTCCGGTTCGGTCTCCGCAACCCCGGGCGACAGCTCGTTCAAGACGGACACCACTACCGTTACCCTGAATGCGAACAACGTCACCGATGCCACCTACACCACTTCGGAGGGCAAGTCCGGCTCGTATCAGGATGGCGACACCATCACCATCGGCGCCTCCACGGCAATCGGTGACACCATCACCGTGAAGCTGCAGGGCAAGGATGCGGATGGCCAAACGGTCTCCGCAACATACAAGTACACGAAGAAGGATCCGGCCGCCACCAGCACGGCTTATGCGAAGAAGCCGAGTGCGTGGAGCAACCTGTACGCCTATGTGTATGTAGACGATTCGAGCGCCACCACTTTGAAGGAAAATGCGAAGTGGCCGGGCGAGCCGATGACACAGGTCGCTTCGGGAGACACTTGCGGCAAGGATGACGAGTACAAGTATGAGATTCCCGACGATCTCGAGGGAAGCAATACTCGCATCATCTTCAACGATGGCAATGCCACGAATACCCAGAAGTACCCTGCCGACACCACCGAAGGCGTAGATGCCGCTGGCCTCAAGATCGACGGCAATTACGCTTGGGACGGCAACACTTCGTCCGGCACCTGGGAGGCCCGCAATTGCGTGGTCATCCCGACCAAGTCCGTGAAGATTGATCAGGGCGACTACTCCGTGGATCTGTCCAATGGCG
>OHFD01000494.1_pt1 | contig 13408 bp, 10 predicted proteins | sample 1567451 | NCBI WGS metagenome assembly OHFD01 (sample SAMEA3879588, study PRJEB24766) | human gut metagenome | biome: human-associated habitat; feature: feces | place: USA | collected 1985/1987 | reverse complement strand
CGCGAAAGAGAATGGCCCCTTTGTTTCGTTCCCCTGTGCAGGGGAAACCATCAGCTCCCGCGTAGCGGGAACTTATTTACTTCTCCTGAGAACTTCACAAACGAGTTTGTAAACCCTCTCCGTGGAGGCGACGTTCAGCCTCTCCTCCACCGAATGCACATCGTGCAGCTCCGGTCCCATGGACAGCGCGTCGAGGCCGGGGATCTTTTCGATGAAGAGTCCGCACTCAAGGCCGCCGTGGGTGGCTTCGATCTTCCCGTCGTGGCCGGTGAGGTCGCGGTAGACCGCTTCGATCTCCTTGCGGAGGGCAGAATCGCGGTCGTATTGCCAGCCGGGATAGTTGCTGCGCTCGCCCACGGTGCCGCCGCCGAATTCGACGATGGCCTTCACGCGCTGAATGAGCATATCCTTCTGCGAGGCGATGCAGGAGCGGACGGAGAAGGAGCACTTCACGCCGTGCTCGTCCGTGCGCATCACGCCGAGGTTGAGAGAAGTCTGCACAAGACCGGGGAAGTCGGCGCTCATCTCCTGCACGCCCTGCGGCAGGGCAAGGAGCACATGCAGCAGTCTCGACGTGTCCGCTGCGGAGAATGCGGCCGGAACGTCAGCCTTTTCGCACACGAGGGAAATGCCGCCGTCGGTAACGGCGTACTCATTTTTGAGCGTTGCGTCGAATTCCTTGATGAACGCCTCGAACGCGGGCGCATCAGCCGCGGAGACTGCGGCAAGCGCGTCGGCGCGCAGGCAGATGACATTGTCGAACTCGCCGCCCGTCAGCTCATGCACGCGCAGCGAGGTGCAGCGCTCCATCGCGCTATACAGCGTGCGCGCCATCAGGCAGTTGGCGTTGCCGCGGCCCTGATTGATGTTCATGCCGGAGTGGCCGCCCTTGAGACCCGAGATCGTCACGCGGTAGCCGGTCATGCCGTCCGCGCGCTCCTGCGGCGCGTTCAGCGCGCAGTCAAGGCGCACGCCGCCCGCGCAGGACACGGTGAAAACGCCCTCTTCCTCAGAGTCGAGGTTCAAAAGCTTTTTGCCCTTCAAGTCCGAGCAGTCCAGCGCGAACGCGCCGTCCATACCGACCTCCTCGTCGACGGTGAAGACCGCCTCGATGGGGGGATGGGGGAGCGTTTCGTCGGATAAAATCGCGAGGATCATCGCAACGGCGATGCCGTTGTCGCCGCCAAGCGACGTCTTGTCTGCCCAGACCCATTCGCCGTCGGTACGGACGTCGAGCCCGTCGCGCGTCATGTCCTTGGTGCAGTCCTCGGTCTTGGCACAGACCATGTCGATATGGCCCTGCAAAATGATGGGCGCGGCGTTTTCATAGCCGCAAGAGCCGTTCTTCCAGATAATGACGTTGTTGCACGCCTCCTGACGGTATTTAAGGCCCAATTCCTTCGCAAAGCCGACGCACAGGTCGCTGATTTGCTTCGTATTTCCGCTGCCGTGGGGAACGGAGCAGAGCTTTTCAAAATAGTAGAATACCTTTTCCGGCTGGAGATTTGATAAGACCGCCATGATATCCTCCCGAATTTTCTTAGTTGATCTGCTTGCGGCGGCTCAGGTTCATCGTGCCGTCCTGCATGTCCTGAATGCTGTCGAGGCTCTTGCCCGTGCCCTCGGCCACGCACTGGATGGCGTTCTCGGCCACCATGGCGTGGATGCCGGTGCGGGCGGTGACGAGCTTATCAAAGCCGCGGACTAAGCTGCCGCCGCCGGTCATGACGATGCCGTTGTTCGAGATATCGGCCACGAGCTCGGGCGGGGTCTTTTCAAGCACGAGGTGGACCTCCTCCATGATGCGCTCGACGGGCTCCTCAAAGGCGTCCATCATCTCCGTGGAGCTGACAGTCACCACCTTGGGAAGACCCGTCAGCAGACAGCGGCCCTTGACGTCCATGGTCTCCTCCTCGTCCTTGGGGAAGACACAGCCGATCTGCTTCTTCATCTCCTCAGCGGTGCGCTCGCCCACCAGCAGGTTGTGCTTGCGGCGCATATACTTGACGACGGCCTCGTTGAACTGGTCGCCCGCGATCTTGATGGAGGACGATTCGACGACGCCGGAGAGCGAAATGACCGCGATATCGGACGTACCGCCGCCGATGTCGATGATCATGTGGCCCTCGGGCTGGGTGATGTCGATGCCCGCACCGATGGCGGCGGCGACAGGCTCTTCAATGAGGTAGACGCGGCGCGCGCCGGCCTGAATGCCCGCGTCGATGACCGCGCGCTCCTCGACCTCGGTGATGCCGGAGGGGACGCAGATGATGATGCGCGGCTTGAAGAGCTGGAAGCCCATGACTTTATGCAGGAATTCCTTGATCATGCGCTCAGTGACCTCGTAGTCGGAGATGACGCCCTCGCGCAGGGGACGGATGGCGATGATGTTGCCCGGCGTGCGGCCCAGCATGGCCTGCGCATCCGCGCCGACCTTCAAGAGCTTGCCGGTGTTCTTGTCGAGCGCCACGACCGAGGGCTCGTTGAGCACGATGCCTTTATCCTTAATGTAGATCAGCACCGACGCGGTGCCCAGATCCATGCCGATGTCTTTGGTAAAAGAAAACATAGCGTGTTACCTCTTATTTTTCTGAAAACTAAAATGAGCGATGCTCATACTTTCCCATGATGTTTTTATTATAACGGCTCGAAATTGAGTTTGCAATAGCATTGTGCGCGATTTTCCGCACGGTATCAGGGGAAAATAAGGAAAAACATACCCCTGCGCCGCTGATTTTCGCGTCCGCGGACGCGAAACATTTGAATCGTTTTTACCCGCGGCGTGTACGTGGGTAAAAACACTTTGCGCGGAGCGCGTGTCGAACCTGTGAGGCACGAAGCGCAGCGAAACTTTCTCAAAAAAGAGGCGTCGCCTCTTTTTTGAAGACTTTAGTCTCCGTCCGCCGCGGCGAGGGTGGCGCAGATGACTTTTTCCGCGCCAGCTTCCCGTAAAACTCTCGCGGCTTCGCGGAGCGTGGCGCCGGTGGTGAGGATATCGTCGATGAGCAGAATGCGCTGACCCTTGATCTTGTCCTCATTGACGGCAACGTATGCGCCGACGACGTTTTTCTGCCGCTCCTCACGGGACGAAAGCGACGACTGCGCGACGTTGTCCTTCGTCTTTTGCAGCAGCGTTTCCGGCGCGACGCTCCAGTGGCGGCAGGTCTCGCGCGCCAAGAGATACGACTGGTCGTAGCCGCGCTCTTGTTTGCGCTTTTTCGACACGGGGACATAGGTAACCAAATCGAACTCTCCGCCGAAGTGCTCGGCGGCGGCCTGCGCTAAAACATCGCCAAAGCCCGTGCAGCGGCTCTGTCCCGCGTGGAATTTGTAGTTCAGCAGCGCCTCGCGCACGATGCCCTCGTACTTGAGCGGGGCAAGGCACGCGCCGATCTCCGCTCTCTCATGGAGCGGCGTTTTGCAGTAGGGGAGCGCCTTTTCGCACTCAGAACACACGCCGTGAACGCCGGGTTTTCCACAGAAGGCGCAGCGCGGTGGAAAAAGTAAGGATGCGAGCGATTCCAAAAAGCTCATTTTTGCTCCCCACCTTTCCGAAGCCGCCACTTGAGGCCGCTGTAGCGGCGGCTGCGGCGGTCGTTCTCCGCCATTTTGTTCACGGCGGAATCGTCGCCGACGATGACGAGCAGCTCGCGCGCGCGGGTGATGGCGGTATAGAGCACGCCGCGCACCATCAGCGACGGCGCACACGGCGCGCCGACGAACACAACGCCGCGGTATTCGCTGCCCTGCGCCTTATGTACGGTCATGGCGTAGGCCATGTCGAGCTCTGCGAGCATGTCGGACGTGTAGGTCGCGGTGCGGTCGTCGAAGACGATCTCCAAAAGCTCGCCGCTCGGGTCGATCTTTGCGATCTTACCGACATCGCCGTTGAAGATGCCCGTGCCGGCGGTGCCGTCCTCCTTCTGCCAGACGACGTCGTAGTCGTTGCGCGTCTGCATGACGCGGTCGCCCTCGCGGAAGATGAGCTCGCCGAAGCGGCGCTCCTGTTTGCCGGGCTTCGGCGGGTTCAGCGCGGCCTGCAGGGCAAAGTTCAGCGACCGCGTCCCCGCGTCGCCGCGGCGCGTCGGGGTGAGCACCTGCAATTCGTCCGCGGGGATGCCCATCTTGTCGGGCAGCCTTGTTTTGCACAGCTCGACCACGGTCTCGACCAATCGCACGCTGTCGCGGCGGGGGAGAAAGAAAAAGTCGTTCGCCGCCGCGTTTTTGAGCTTGGGCGGCATGCCGGTGTTGACGAGGTGCGCGTTGCGCACGATCATCGACTGCTCGGCCTGACGGAAAATGTCGCGCAGGGCAACGGTCGCGATGCGCCCGCTGCGGATCAAATCGGAAAATACGTTCCCCGCGCCGACGCTCGGCAGCTGATCGGGGTCGCCGACGAGCACAAGGCGGCAGCCCGGACGCAGCGCCGCAAGCAGCGCACGCATGAGGGACAGATCAACCATCGAGGTCTCGTCCACAATGAGCGCATCGGCCTCGAGCGGTTCCTTTTCGCCTTTGGTGAACGTCACCTCGCCAGTCTGGTCGTTGAAGGTCATGCCGAGCATGCGGTGGATGGTCTGCGCGTCGCGGTCGCAGAGCTCGCCCATGCGCTTGGCGGCGCGGCCCGTGGGCGCGGCGAGCAGAACGCTCAATCCCATGCGCTCGAAGAGCGCGACGATGGCGCGCACGCTCGTCGTCTTGCCCGTGCCGGGACCGCCGGTCAGCAGCAGCAATTCTTCCTTTGCCGCGAGCTCGACAGCCTGACGCTGGAGCGGCGCGTACTGCACGCCCTGCTCGCGCTCGATTTCTTTGATGACGCGCTCGACGCCGCGCAGGGCGTCGGGCTTGTCCGCGAGCATCGCCTCGATGCGCGTGACAACATAGGTCTCGTCCTCCCACGACTGCCGCAAATAGCAGGCCGTCACATTCGCGACGCCTTCCTGCACGATGCGGTGGAGGGCGATGAGATCGTCGAGGCTTTTTTCCACCGCGTCGACATCGCAGTCCAAAAGCTGGGCCGTCGCGGCGAGGAGCTTTTCGCGCGGGAGGAAGACGTGTCCGCCCGCGTCGCGGTTGTGGGAGAGCTCGAATGTCAGCCCCGCCTCGGTGCGGAGCGACGCGTCGCCGCCAAAGCCCATGGAGAGCGCGATCTCGTCGCAGACGGAGAAGTCCACGCCGAACGCGCTGTCGGACAGTAAGTACGGGTTGCGCTCGAGCGCGGCCATGGCGTTTGCGCCAAAGCGGCGGTAGAGCGGCACGCTGAGCGCGGCGGGCAGGTCGTAATGCGCCAGAAATTCCATCACGCGGCGAAGGCCCATCTGCTCGTTGAACGCCGCGGAGATCTCCTGCGCGCGGCGGGCGGTCATGCCCTTGATGGCCGTGAGCTTTTCCGGCTCGGATTCAAGCACCTGCAGCGTCTCGATGCCAAATCTGGCGACGAGCTTTTCCGCCGTCGCGGGGCCGACGCCGCGCACGATGCCGGAAGCGAGGTAGTTTAAAATCTCCGTCTCGTTCGACGGCAGGTACCGCTCGACCTCGCTCGCGGAAAACTGCTCGCCGTACTGCGGGTGGGAGGAAAACGAGCCGGTCGCCGTCAGGTTTTCGCCCGGCGCCGCGCAGGGGACGCAGCCAACGAGCGTTAAAAGCTCGCCGTCGTCCGTCACAAGGCGCAGCACGGCATAGCCGTTTTCCTCATTCTGGAAAACGACGGACAGGACCGTGCCCATGATGGTCGTTTCTTCTCCCATAACTGTCTCCTAAGTGAAAAAATCGGTCAGTTCTTCTCTTTGGCAGAGGTAGACCTCGTATTCGCTGCGGCACAAGAGCTCCGCCACGCGGCGCGGCTCGTCGGCAAGGCCGCAGTCCACGATGACGACGCGCGAAAAGCCGCCCTCTTCATAGCGCGATCGCAGCAGCGCGCGCACCGTGTATTCGAGCGTCTTTGCCTCGCCGCAGGCCTCGATGACCGCCGTGGCGGGGATGGTGCCGCGCCGCCGCGGGTGCACGATGGCCGAAACGAGCAGAAAGATCACCGCCGTCAGGCCGATGGCAGCGAGCGCCGCGACAACGCCGTCCTGTAAAAGCCGCATATCATCACCTCGCGCCATTCTACGGCGCGGACGGGCGATGGGTGAATCTTAACGCAGCATTTTCCTGAGATACTGGCCCGTATAGGACTGCTCGCACGCGGCAACCTCCTCGGGCGTGCCGCAGGTGACGAGCGTTCCGCCGCCGCTGCCGCCCTCGGGGCCGAGGTCGAGCAGATAATCCGCGCACTTGATGACGTCCAGATTGTGCTCGATGACGAGCACGGTGTTGCCCGCGTCGACAAGGCGCTGCAAAACCTCAAGGAGCTTTTTCACATCGTCCGTGTGGAGGCCCGTGGTCGGCTCGTCGAGGATATAGATGGTGCGCCCCGTGGAGCGCTTAGAAAGCTCGGTCGCGAGCTTGACGCGCTGGGCTTCGCCGCCGGAGAGCGTCGTAGACGACTGGCCGAGGCGGATATAGCCGAGGCCGACCTCGCTGAGCGTGCGGAGCTTCGCTTCGAGCTTTGGAAGGTCGCGGAAGAATTCGAGCGCTTCCTCCACGGTCATTTCCAGCACGTCCGCGATGCTCTTGCCCTTGTAGTGGACCTCGAGCGTTTCGCGGTTGTAGCGCTTGCCCTTGCAGACCTCGCAGGGCACGTAGATATCGGGCAGGAAGTGCATCTCGATCTTGAGCTGACCGTCGCCCGAGCAGGCCTCGCACCGGCCGCCGCGGACATTGAAGCTGAAGCGGCCCGCGGCATAGCCGCGCGCCTTCGCGTCCGGGGTCGAGGCGAAGAGGTCGCGGATGTCGTTAAATAAATTCGTATACGTTGCGGGGTTGGAGCGCGGCGTGCGGCCGATGGGGCTCTGGTCGATGCAGATGACCTTGTCGAGGAATTCCTCGCCCTCGATAGCCTTACAGCGGCCGGGGTGGACCTTCATGCGGTTTAAGTCCGCGCCGAGCTTTTTGTAGATGATCTCGTTGACGAGCGACGATTTGCCGCTGCCGGACACGCCCGTGACGCACGTGAACGTGCCGAGCGGGATCGAGACGTCGATGTTTTTGAGGTTATTTTCCTGCGCGCCGCGCACGGTGAGGAAATTGCCGTTGCCTTTTCGGCGCTCTTTCGGCACTTCGATCTTTTTCTTTCCGCTCAAATACTGGCCGGTCAGAGAATTCGGGTTTGCCATGACCTCCTGCGGTGTGCCGCAGGCCACGACCTGACCGCCGTGCGCGCCCGCGCCGGGGCCGATGTCGATGAGGTAATCCGCCGCGCGCATCGTGTCCTCATCGTGCTCGACGACGATGAGCGTGTTGCCAAGGTCGCGCAGTCTCTTGAGCGTGGCGAGCAGCTTGTCGTTGTCGCGCTGGTGCAGGCCGATGGACGGCTCGTCGAGGATATAGAGCACGCCCATCAGGCTCGAGCCGATCTGCGTCGCGAGACGGATGCGCTGCGCCTCGCCGCCGGAGAGCGTTGCGCTCGCGCGCGAGAGCGTCAGGTATTCCAAACCCACCGAGCGCAGGAAGCCGAGGCGGTTTTTGATCTCCTTCAAAATGCGCTCGCCGATGCGCATTTGCTGCTCGGTCAGCGTCAGCTGATCCACAAAGTCGAGCGCGTCGACGACGGATTTTTCGCAGTAGTCGCTGATACTAAGTCCGCCGACCGTGACGGCGAGGGATTCGCGGCGGAGCCGCTTGCCGCCGCAGGTGGGGCAGGGGCACTCGCTCATGCAGGACTCTAACTCCTCGCGCACGCCGTCGCTCTGCGTCTCCTTGTAGCGGCGCTCTAAGTTGGGGATGATACCCTCGAACGCCTGATACAATACGCCCTTGCCGCGCGGCTGGTCGTACTGGAGCTCCAGCTTTTCGCCCTTTGTGCCGTAGAGAATGACGTCCATGACCTCTTTGGAGAGCTTTTCCACAGGGTCGCGGAGGGAAAAATGGTACTTTTTCGACAGCGCTTCAAAGTACATGCGCGAGATGCCGTCGCCGCGCACGTTGTTCCAGCCCGAGGCGCAGATCGCGCCGTCGAGCAGGGAAACGCTCTTATTCGGGATGACGAGCTCGGGGTCGACCTTGAGCTGCGTGCCGAGGCCTGTGCACGTCGGACATGCGCCGAAGGGGTTGTTGAACGAGAACATGCGCGGCGTCAGCTCTTCGATGGAGATGCCGCAGTCCTCGCACGCATAGTTCTGCGAAAAGAGGATATCGCGGTCATCTGGCAGGATATTTGCGAGAATGAGACCGCCCGAGAGCGCCGCCGCGGTCTCGCACGAGTCCGTCAGGCGGTGGACGACGTCGGGGCGGAGGATGAGGCGGTCGACGACGACCTCGATATTGTGCTTTTTGTTCTTTTCGAGGGAAATTTCCTCGCTGAGGTCATACATGTTCCCGTCGGCGCGGACGCGGACATAGCCGGACTTGCGCGCGTCCTCGAAAATTTTTACATGCTCGCCCTTTTTGCCGCGGATGACCGGCGCCATGATCTGCACGCGCGTCCCCTCGCCCAGCGCCATGAGCTGGTCGATGATCTGGTCGATGGACTGCTGGCGAATCTCCTTGCCGCAGTTCGGGCAATGCGGCGTGCCGACGCGCGCCCAGAGCAGGCGCAGATAGTCGTACACCTCCGTCACCGTGCCGACGGTGGATCGTGGGTTCTGCGAGGTGGTCTTCTGGTCGATGGAAATGGCGGGGGAAAGGCCCTCGATATAGTCGACGTCGGGCTTTTCCTTCTGCCCAAGGAACATACGGGCGTAGGACGACAGGCTCTCCACATAGCGGCGCTGGCCCTCGGCATAGATGGTGTCGAACGCGAGCGACGACTTTCCGCTGCCGGACAGGCCCGTGATGACGGTCAGCGCGTCGCGGGGAATTTCGACGTCGATGTTCTTGAGATTATTTTCTCTTGCGCCTTTGACAAAAATCTTACTTGGCATGAATCGATAACTCCTGTTGCTGGATTCGCAGCTGCGAGACCAGCGTACTCTTCTGAATTTTTTATGTCAACCTCATTCAACAATGATATCCGCAAATTTTGCGCGCACGAGCGCGGCGAGATCGCGCGGCGCAAGCTCGACCTGATAGCCGATCTTGCCCGCCGAGACGATCATTGTTTCAAGGTTTTCCGCGGTTTCATGGAACACCGTGGGGAAGAGCTTCTTCATCCCGACGGGCGAGCAGCCGCCGTGGACGTAGCCCGTGAGCGGCAGCAGCTCTTTCTGGTGGATCATTTCGATGGACTTTTCGCCAACAGCCTTCGCGGCCTTTTTGAGGTCAAGATTCTCCGCGACCGGCACGTCGAAGACGTAATACTGTTTGCTCGCGCCGCGCGCGACAAGGGTCTTGAAGACGATGGCGGGGTCAAAGCCCATGGACTTCGCCACCGTGACGCCGTCGACCGCCATGCCCTCTTCATGCGGGTAGGTGTGCGCGGTGTAGGCGATCTTCTTCTGCTCCAAAACGCGCATGACGTTGGTTTTTTCTTCTTTATTCTTTGCCATAAGGGACCTCCTATGTGGAAAACGGGGATAAAATCACCGCAGAATGTACACGCAGGCTAAAATGCAGGCGAGGCCCAAGAATACGCCCGCGCTGATGGGCTCGCCGAAGACGAGGGTGCCGACGAGCGTGCCGACGACCGGCTCGATGCTCGCCATGATACTGGCCTTGCCGCTCTCGACGTTGGCGAGGCCCTTGGTGTAGAGGATGTAGGGCGCGACGGTGGAAAGAAGCACCAGCCCCGCAGCGAGGAGGTCGTTTTGCGGCACGCTCAGAACCGTCATAAGGTTGCCCCAGTCGGCGACGAACAGCGCGCCGAGCGCGGCAAACACGAACGTCCAGAACACGACGGCGAGCGGGCTGTAGTGCCGCAGGCCGAAGGGCGCGAAGATCGAATAGAGCGCGTAGAAAAATGCCGCACCGAGGCCGAACAAGAGTCCCTTTGTTGTCAGCGACAGTCCGCCCGTGAAAACACCCGTCACGAGCGCGCAGCCGAGCAGCGCCAGCGCGAGGGCAAGGAGCTTTTTGCCCGTGATCTTCTCTTTGAAGACGAGCGCGCTCATCAAAACCACCATCGCGGGCGCGGTGTAGAGCAAAATCGCGCTGACCGAGAGCGAGCAAAGCTTCTGCGCGTTGAAGTAGCAGAGCGTGAAGAGCACGACGCTGATGATGCCCGTCGCAATAAAGATCGGCAGGTGCTTTGCCTTCATTTTGAAGACGCTGCGGTCGGTGCAGAGGAAGAAGAGCGCGAGCACCGCAAGGCCGCCCAGGTTGCGGATGACGACAAGGTTTTCCGGCGCGATGCCGGCATTGAGCAGCGGGCGGTTGAATAGGCCGATGCAGCCCCAGCAGGCGGCGGCCGCTAAAATGCAGGCGTAGGAAGCGTATTTTTTCACAGGTTTTGTCTCTTTCTCGTTATTTCGTGTTTTCCTTGCGCAGCTCGATGATACGGTCGCGCAGGATGGCGGCGTACTCGAATTCGAGCATACGGCTCGCCTCCTGCATCTGCTTTTCGAGCTTTCTGATCTCTTCGTCCCGCTCGCGCTCGGAGAGCTTGCGCTTGCCGCGGCGGCGGGCGGATTCCTCGTCCTTCCTGGAAATTTCGATGATCTCGCGCACGTCCTTTCGGATGGTCTGCGGAATGATGCCGTGCGCCTTGTTGTAGTCGTCCTGAATCTGGCGGCGGCGCTCGGTCTCGTCCATGGCGCGGCGCATCGAGGGGGTGACGGTGTCGGCGTAGAGCACGACAAGGCCGTCGGCGTTTCGCGCGGCGCGGCCGATGGTCTGGATGAGGCTCGTTTCGCTGCGGAGGAAGCCTTCCTTATCCGCGTCCAAAATCGCGACCATCGAGACCTCGGGGATGTCAAGGCCCTCGCGCAGGAGGTTGATGCCGACGAGCACGTCGAACTCGCCGAGGCGCAGGCCGCGGATGAGCTCCATGCGCTCGATGGTCTCGACGTCCGCGTGCATGTAGCGCACGCGGATGCCGACGCCGGTCAGATACTGCGTCAGGTCCTCGGCCATCTTTTTCGTCAGCGTGGTGACGAGCACGCGCTCATTGCGCGCCGCGCGGGCGTTGATCTCGCCGACGAGATCATCGATCTGGTTTTCGACAGGGCGCACCTCGACCTTCGGGTCGAGTAAGCCCGTCGGGCGGATGACCTGCTCGACGATCTGGCCCGCGCGGTCCTTTTCATAGTCGCCGGGCGTGGCCGAAACGTAGATACGCTGGTGGACGCGCTGCTCAAATTCGTCGAATTTGAGCGGGCGGTTGTCAAACGCGCAGGGCAGGCGGAAGCCGTACTCGACAAGGCTCTCTTTGCGCGCGCGGTCGCCGTTGTACATCGCGCGCACCTGCGGCAGCGTGACGTGCGATTCATCCACAAAAAGCAGGAAATCCTTGGGGAAGTAGTCGATGAGCGTCAGCGGCGGCGAGCCGACGGGCCGCCCGCTGATGACGCGGGAATAGTTCTCGATGCCCGTGCAGTAGCCCAGCTCGCGCAGCATCTCGATATCGTAGCGCGTGCGCTGGCGGATGCGCTGGGCCTCGACGGCCTTGCCCTCAGCCAAAAACTGTGCCTCGCGCTCGTCGAGCTCCTTGTCGATCTCGACAATGGCGCGCTCCAATTTGTCCTTCGTCGTGACATAGTGCGACGCGGGGTAGATGGCGATGTGTTGGAGCGTGCGCGCCACCTGACCGTTGACGGGGTTGAATTCGCTGATCCGGTCGATCTCGTCGCCGAAGAACTCGACGCGCACGGCCTTGTCGCGGTAGTACGCAGGGTAGAGCTCCACCGTGTCGCCGCGCACGCGGAAGCGGTTGCGCTCAAAGGCGACGTCGTTGCGCTCGTAGCGAATTTCGATGAGCCGCTTTAAGAGGAAGTCGCGCTCCATCGTCATGCCGGGGCGGAGCGAGATCATCAGCTTTTCAAAGTCCTCCGGCTCGCCGAGGCCGTAAATGCACGAGACGGACGAGACGACGATCACGTCGCGCCGCTCGAGCAGCGCGCAGGTGGCGCTAAGCCGCAGGCGGTCAATCTCCTCGTTCGTCGAGGCATCCTTGGCGATATAGGTGTCGGTGTGGGGGATATAGGCCTCGGGCTGGTAATAGTCGTAGTACGAAACGAAGTATTCCACCGCATTTTCGGGAAAAAACTCTTTGAATTCCGCGCACAGCTGCGCGGCGAGGGTCTTGTTGTGCGCCAGCACGAGCGTCGGCCGCTGGACCTTTTCGATGACGCTCGCCATCGTGAACGTCTTGCCCGAGCCCGTGACGCCGAGCAAGACCTGCTCGTCGAGGCCCATCTTCACGCCCTGCGCCAGCTTTTCGATGGCCTCAGGCTGGTCGCCCGTGGGCTTGAAGGGCGCGTGCAGCTTAAATTCCATATCCGTTTCCCTTTCTTTCGGGCAGAAGTCCGTTGTGCCGCAGGGAGACAAAGTCGTCGTCCGCGACGATGATGTGGTCGGCGAGCTCAACGCCCACGGTGCGCAGCGCGTCGAAGACCGACAGCGTCGTCGCGTTATCCGCGGGGGAGGGGAGCGCCACGCCGCTCGGGTGGTTGTGGGCGAGCAGCACGCTGCTCGCGCCGCACTTGAGCGCGTTTTCCACAATTTTGCGCATATTGAGCTGGACGCTCTCAGTGTCGCCCTCGGCGACCAAATGGCAAGCGAGGAGGCGGCCCTTGGCGTCAAGGCACGCTTCGTAGAGCTTTTCCTCCCGCTCGCCGAGAAAGAGGTCTAAAAAGTACGCGCCCGCCTGCTCGGTATCGCTGAGGATCGCCTCGTGCGCGCCGGAGGACGCGCGGATGCGGCGCATCAGCGGGAACATGAGAGAGATGAGCGTCGAGGCGTTCTCGCCGATGCCCTCGACCTCCTCAAGCGCCGCGCGATCGGCGGCAAACACCGCGTCGAGCGAGCCGAATTTTTCCATCAGCCGGTGCGCGATGGGGTTCGTATCCTGCCGCGGCACGGCGTAGTAAAGGAGAAGCTCAAGCACCTCGTGGTCGGCGAACGCATCAAGCCCGTGGGCGCGGAACTGCTCTTTTTTGCGCGAGCGATGTCCTTCGTGTACCGGCATGTGTGCTCTCCTTTCCGGGGCGTTTTTGCCGCAAAACGCGGCAGTCTTCTCCTATTTTTGTCTTAATATTGTATTTTATCACGGAGAGAAAAATCGTACAAGTGTTTTTTGAATTTTATCTCCCGCGGGGAGATGCGCAGGCAAAGGGGGAGGTTCTCTTTCAAAAGAGAACCTCCCCCTTTGAATCCCCCAAGAGAAAGGCAGGGGGCGTTTCGATTTCGCCCCCTGCACCCCCTAACGACCAAAAGGGAGGGGCGCAGCTCCTCCTTTTTGGATTATCCACCCCGTGCTTCTGACGGTGCGGCA
>OHFD01000486.1_pt1 | contig 13604 bp, 9 predicted proteins | sample 1567451 | NCBI WGS metagenome assembly OHFD01 (sample SAMEA3879588, study PRJEB24766) | human gut metagenome | biome: human-associated habitat; feature: feces | place: USA | collected 1985/1987 | reverse complement strand
CAGCACCGTCCGCTCCGCCGTGCGCGACCTTGTGGGGCAGGGCGTGCTCGAGATCAAGATTGGCCGCGGCACCTATGTGGCGGAGCAGTCGACGATTTTTTCCGACTTCGGCTTCAGCCAGCTGCAGCATATCCAGCTCAAGCTGCGCGACCTCTACGAGCTGCGCCTGATGTTCGAGCCGCAGATGGCCTATTACGCCGCCATCCGCGCAACAGACGAGGAGATCCGCGCCATTCTTGACCTCGGCAGCAAAATCCAGCAGCACCAGCAGCACAAACTAGAGGGCAAGGACGACTCCGAGGGCAACCGTCTCTTTCACATCGCCATCTCCCGCGCGGCGCACAACGAATTCGGCGCGCGTTTGGCAGAAATTCTGAACGACGCGCTCGTCACCGCCTTCAGCGGCACGGACTACCAACAGCGCATTGAGGACTTCGGCATCGACCACCAGCTTATCATGGACTACCTCGAAAACCGCGACGCCGACGGCGTCAAGCTCGCGATGAACCTGCACCTGAAAAACTCTATCAAGATTTACCATCTGACATAAAAAAGCAGCCAGCGGGATTGAAGTGACCCCCAAAAGTTAGACAATATTTTGAAGTAAAAATTGTTCAAGCAGCCGAAAGGGCTTGCTGTCTGTGAATTGCAGGCGGCAAGCCCTTTCGCTTTGCCTTGATCCTGCGGTTGTTGTAGTAATCCAGATATTCGATCAGTTCCAGTTTGAAGTGTTCCATGGAGCGGAACTCCTGCAAATACAGCAGCTCACTTTTGAGCAGCCCGAAGAAATTTTCTATCACAGCATTGTCCAGACAGTTTCCTTTCCGGCTCATGCTCTGTCGGATGCCCTTCTCGCGGAGCATCCGCTGATACCGCTTATGCTGGTATTGCCAGCCCTGGTCAGAATGAAGGATCAACCCGGTTCCATCCGGTATCTTCTCAAAAGCCTTATCCAGCATAGTCGTAACCATACTCAGAACAGGATGGTCAGAGATGGTATAGCTGACCAGATCGCTGCTGCACAGATCAAGGATGGGCGAGAGATAGAGCTTCTCGCCAAACAAGCTGAACTCTGTCACATCGGTGACCCACTTCTGGTTCGGCTTTTCGGCGCGGAAGTCCCGGTTTAACAGATTTGGCGCAATTTTGCCCACTTCTCCCCTATAAGAGCGGTACTTCTTCATCCTGACACGGCAAACTAAGCCCAACTCTTTCATAAGCCGCTGGACAGTCTTGTGGTTCAGGAGGAAATTGCGCTTGCGAAGTTCTGCCGTGATCCGGCGATAGCCGTACCGGCCCCTGTTTTCGTGGTAAATCGTTGTGATTTCTTCCTTAACAGATGCATATTTGTCTTCTTTCTGCATCTGCTTCAAATGATAGTAGAAAGTTGCACGGGGCAGTTGAGCGATTGAGAGCAGAATACTGAGTGCGTGTTTTTGCCTTAGCTTCTGAACTACCAGCGTTTTTTGTGCTGGCGTCGCTCGTCTTCCAAAACCAAGGCTTGCAAATTTTTTAGGTAGTCATTCTCCGCACGCAACCGCTGGACTTCTGCCAGCAGATCTTCTTCTACCTGCTTCGGCAACTGCTTAGGTGAACAGCCCTTACTGCTGCGGCCGCGCCGTTCGACGGCAAAGCCTTCCGGCCCTTCCTCCAGATAGATTCGCTCCCATGATTTGATTCGATCTCTGCTGTTTACCTCAAATCTACGTCAGGTTTCGCTGTAACTCAATTTCTCTTCCTGCATGGTTTCAATCACCAGTTTTTTGAATTCCGGCGTATATCGTTTGTTTGGTACTCCTTTTGGCATAGCAAAACACCCCACTTGTTAGATAGTATATCATACTGTCTAACAAGTGGGGTGCTGTTCATAAGTCCAATTATATAAATTGACCACTCGACACAGTTCCAAATATATAAACCGCCCACCCTACTATAATGGGCGATGAGGCGGTTGTTGTCCAGATAATCCGCCAAATCTGTGATCTGCGCGAAGCCCTCGCATTTCATAACGATAAAAGCACAGACCATGGCTTCCTTCGGGAAGCCGCGCCGCCCGGTTGCCGCTCCGGGCAGCGTGAAGTCCAGACTGCTGAAAAGCTTGTCGTAAAACATGGCGGCGCTTTGGAATGTAAACAATGTCATATCCTGAATGATTTCCTGTCGGTAGGTAGCGGCCAGCCCCTTTCCGGTTGGGGTGTTTCACAAATCCGTTTTACCAAAAAGGGGCTCCACTTTCTATACCATTTGAGTGATTTTCGGCTTCAGCCATGGCTGGGAACCATTGCAATTACTGCGTTTCTTGCGTTTTGCTCATGGCGGTGTTATAATTATTTCGTGAGGTGATCCCATCCGGTTCCCGCGCACGAGAGGACTTCCGCCGCACTAGCGACGGCACACGCCAAATGCCGGAAATGCCAGAAAGGACTTTACTTATGCGGCGCAGCCCTGTATAATCGTTTAAGATAGAAAATCGTCGAAAGACTATGCTGCAGGGCCATATGTCTGAGCGGGAGAGCCCCTATGATCGACCGACCGCACTCTTTTAAGGAAACACCGCGCAGTGAAAGCTGCGGTATTGCCTTAGCAGGACTGCGGTCAGTTTTTTTCTCTGCGAAAGGAGGGAGCATCGGTGAACCGCGTGTTCCGCGAGGAAAAGAAATATCTGATCTCGCTGCCGGAGGCGCTGCAAGCCTGCCATCGGCTCGCGCAGGTCATGCACGAGGACCCGCACAACGGCATAAGCGGCTACCCTGTCCGCTCGCTTTACTTCGATACGCTCGACGACAGGGACTTCCACGAAAAGGCTGCGGGCGTAGAGCTGCGGCGCAAGCTGCGCCTGCGCTGCTATGATCCGGCGGCAGACTTCGCCATGCTGGAGATGAAGCAGAAGCAGGGCGCAAGTCAGCTCAAGCGCTCTCTGCGCGTGACACGGGAGGATGCCCAAGCGCTCACGCGCGGCGACTACGCGCCGCTGCTGCGGTATCCGGAGTCTTTTGCCGCGGAGTGCTACGCGCTGATGCACAGCCGGTGCTATCGCCCCAAAACGATCGTAGAATACAACCGCAAGGCATTTATCGCCAAGGAGAACAAAATACGCATTACCTTTGACAGCCGCATTGTTTCCGTCGAGAGCTGCTTCGACCTCTTTTCGCCGCGGCTGAACATGAACCCCGTGCTCGATCCGTACTGCGTGGTGCTTGAGGTCAAGTACAACGGCTTTCTGCTTGATTATCTTCGCGCGCTGATCAACAGCGTGGATCGCAGTGAGCTTTCTGTCAGCAAATATGTGCTTGCCCGCCAAAACGGATGTCAGACGAGGCTATAGGAGGAAAATACCATGAGACAACAGATCCTGAACCTTTTTACCACACCCCGCGATATGTCGTGGGAGGATATTCTGCTCAATATCGTCCTTGCCGCCGTGCTGGGCTTTTTTATCTTCCTGTCCTACGCCATCTCCCACCGCGGGACGATCTACAGCCGCAAGTTCAACGCCTCACTCGTCATTCTCGCGGTGCTGACGGGGACGGTCATGACCGTCATCGGCAACAACATTGCGCTGTCTCTCGGTATGGTGGGCGCGCTGTCCATCGTCCGCTTCCGCACCGCCATCAAGGACTCGCGCGATACGGTTTATATTTTTTGGTCCATCATTGTCGGCATCTGCTGCGGCGTGGGCGATTATGCCGTGGCCTGCATCGGCAGCGCCGTGACCTTCGCGGTGATCCTGCTGCTCGGCTGCATCAAGAGCGATAACCGGCTGCTGCTCATCATCCGCGCCCACCGCAGCAAGCAGGAGCCGATCAAGGCGCAGGTCTACAAGCTCTTTCGCGCCAAAGCGACGCTGCGTGTGGAAAACACGACGGAGGATACGGTCGAACTGATCTACGAGATCACGCAAAAGCTCCTGCGCCGCGCGGAGCAGACAACGCCGGACATTCCCGGCAGCATCTATTCGCTGGGAAGCATCGACTATGTCAATCTTGTCATGCAGAACGACGAGGTGTCGAACTGAGAAACCGGAAAGAGGGGAGCGGAGACGAACATGAAATACAAGCGAATGGCTCTTGCGGCCTGTGCGCTGCTGCTCCTTCTATCCGCAACAAACCTGTCAGCCGTGCTGACCGATGAGCACCCACGCTATCATCAGCATCTTGAGCGCCCCGCCTATACACCCTGTGCCGAGCATGACGGCGAGACGCTCTGCACGCATCTGCCGCTCGTGCTCATCGACACAGGCGGAGAGGCGATCCCGGGCGTGCCCATCCAGAGCGGCGGCAGCGGCCGTGAGGACGATGCTTTCACCACGACCGCAGACGGCAGTACGCTGCTGCGCGCGTCCGTCTCGGTGGTGGATCATGCCGAGGGCAACAATCACCCCGCCGACACGCCGACGCTTCAGAGCGTCATTGACATTCGAGTGCGAGGCAACTCCTCGCGCTATTTTGATAAGCACAGCTATCTTGTCAAGACGCTGACGGACGACGGTGCGGCCTCGCGCGATGTCGCCATGCTGGGCATGGACGCGTTCGACGAGTGGGCGCTGCATGGGCCGTACCTCGATAAGACGCTCATCCGCAATTATATGTGGTACAATCTTGCGGGCGAGATCATGGACTACGCGCCGAATGTGCGCTTCTGCGAGGTGCTGCTCAACGGAGTGTATCAGGGGCTTTATGTTATGACGGAGACTGTCAGCTCCGGCGCGGATGCCCGCTTGAAGCTCACGGAGCCGTCGAAGGACACCGTGCAGACGAGCTATGCTCTGCGCCTTGACCGCGGCAGCGGCAACGAGGTCAAAAACATCGAGACCTTCTCCCAATACGCCCTGCGAAATCTGCAGGATATGGACATCGTCTATCCGGGAACAAAATGGCTCACGCCGGAGCGCGCGGCGTGGATCGCACAGGATTTCTCCGACTTTGAAAAGTCACTCTACTCCTATGACTATGATACCGAGCCCTATGCATGGTGGGAGCAGGCGGACATGAGCTCTTTCGTGGACTACTTTATCCTCAACGAGTTTACCTGCAACTATGATGCGGGCTGGCTTTCCACCTATATCTACAGGGATGTGCGCGGCAAATACAAAATGTGCATCTGGGACTTCAACTCCGCCTGTGACAACTACAGTCATCCGGTCGCAGAGCCGCAGCATTTTGAGCTGCAATACAATGTCTGGTACTATATGCTCAGCAAAGACGAGAAGTTCATAAACGCCGTCATCGACCGCTACCGCGAGCTGCGTCAGGGCATCCTCAGCGACGAGTATCTCTGCGCCTACATGGACGACGTTACCGCATGGCTCGGCCCCGCCATCGACCGCAATTTCTCCGTCTGGGGCTACACGCTGGAAAAGAACATGGTATCTCCCGCATGGCGCAACCCGCACTCACACGCGGCTGCCGTCGCGCAGATGAAGCGCTTTTGCATCAAGCGCGGCGCGTGGATGGACGAGAATATCGACATTCTTCGCCAGTACAGCCACGAATCCAAAAACAAGAAATTCAACCACTGAACCACCACACCATCGAGAAAGGAGGGCGGCGGCTTGAAAAGATTTCTCATCGTGCTCACCGCCCTGATCTTAGGCTATCTCGCCTACGACACCGCGCGCTACTACCTCGGCTGGTACATCGACCTTCAGCCGGACGCGCCGGTCAGCGCTTTCATGTCCACCGACGCGCAGCACCTTTATATGGACCGCGGCGCAGGACCGGAGGAGTTCACCGTCAAGGGCGTGAACCTCGGCGTGGGCATCCCGGGCGAGTGGGCGACGGACTACGCCGTCAGCAAGGAGACCTATCTGCGCTGGTTTGCCCAGATGCAGGAGATGGGCGCGAACACCGTGCGCGTCTACATTACGCTCCACGACGACTTCTATAACGCCTTCTACGAGTACAACACCGCGCGCGAGGAGGCGAACGAGGAACCGCTCTGGCTCATCCACGGCGTATGGGTGAACGACTATATCCAAAACTCCCACCGCGACGCCTATGACAAGGACTTTCTTGAGACCTTCGTCAGGGACGGGCGCACACTGGTCGACGTTCTGCACGGCAACAAGAAGATCTCGCTCGGGCGGGGCACGGGATCGGGCTTTTACAATAAGGATGTTTCCCGCTGGGTCATCGGCTATATTCTCGGTGTGGAGTGGGAGGATGTGACCGTCACCTACACCAACCACAAATACCCCGATCTGCCGCCCTATCAGGGAACGTACCTCTCCGCGACGGAGGACGCCTCCGCCTTTGAATCCATGCTCGCGCAGGTGGGCGACCGGATCGTCTCATATGAAAGCCGCCGCTACAAGACCCAGCGCCTTGTGGCGTTTTCCAACTGGCCGACCACCGATCCGTTCCTCTATCCGGAGGATATCACGACTTTCTTTATGAAGTGCGCGCAGGTGGACGTGGAGCACATCCGCACTGAGGATGCCTTCCTCGCCGGTCAGTTTGCCTCCTACCATGTGTATCCCTACTATCCCGACTATCTCAACTATATCCTCAACCCCGCGGCGATGGACCGCACGCCCATCTGGGACGGCAAGGCCGTCATCTCCCGTGCGGAGACCGGTCCCGGCACGCCCATCGGTTCCGTGCTGCGCCGATTGGACTTCTACGATGAGACCGGCGCGGCGAACACCTACCTTGCCTATCTGCGCGCCCTGCGGCGGCATCATACGATGCCCGTCGTCATCTCCGAGTTCGGCGTTTCCACCGGGCGCGGCATGGCGCAGATCGACCGGAACACCGGACGCAATCAGGGCCATATGTCCGAGCAGGAGCAGGGGCAGGCGCTCGTGGACTGCTGGCGCGACATCACCGCGGCAAACTGCGCGGGCGGCTGCGTCTTTACCTGGCAGGACGAGTGGTTCAAGCGCACCTGGAACACCATGCACGCGGTGAACCTGCAGCGCACGCCCTACTGGAGCGACTATCAGACCAACGAGCAGTATTTCGGTCTGCTCTCCTTCGACCCCGGCGAGGAGGAAAGCGTCTGCTATGTGGACGGCGACCTCTCGGAGTGGACGGAGGAGGATAAACTCTTCGATACCGGCACGCGCGCCCTTTCGATGAAATACGACGAGAAGTTCATCTATCTGCTCGCCTATGAAAAGGGCTTTGCGAACGGACAGAAAACGCTCTACATCCCCATCGACACCACGCCCAAGACGGGCAGCACCTACTGCGAAAACTTCGGCCTGCGCTTTGAGGACCCGGTGGACTTCGTCCTCGCCATCGACGGCAGGGACAACAGCCGCCTCCTGGTGCAGGAGCGCTACGAGGTGCTGCGCGCCATGTTCTACCACGAAACGCACGACGCGGACGCCTACCTTGACCCGCCCGACGCGGACACACCGCTTTTCAAGCCCATCGAATTGATGCTCCAGACGGCGACGCCGCTGCTCACGGGCAACTGGCAGGCAAGCTCTGAGACCTACGAGACGGGCGATCTTGCCTACGGCAACGCGAACCCCGCCGCGCCGGACTACGATTCCCTCGCGGACTTCATCTTCGCGGGCGACTATGTGGAGCTGAAGCTTCCCTGGCAGCTTCTGAACTTTTCAGACCCCTCGCGCATGACCATCCACGACGATTACTATGAAAACTACGGTGTGGACTACATCACCATCGACACGATGTACCTCGGTCTTACCGACGGCGCGGCGCAGGAGCGCACGCCGATCTATCCCGCGGCGCTCAAGGGCTGGGGCAATACGGTCAGCTATCACGAGCGGCTCAAGCCCTCGTACTACATTCTGCAAAAGCTCTGGCAGTAAAATACACGAGAAAGGAAGAACGCCGGTGTTTGTTCAAATCCTGATCTACGTCTATCTCGGCATCTGCGCCGGCATGATCCTCTTTAACATTGTAACGGCGCTCCTTTCGCAGCGCAGGGAGCATCGGTCCTTCCGCGACGGCATCCGCCTTGAGCTGACGGTCTCGCAGGAGCTTGACCGTCTCGCGGAGACCGGAGCGGTCAGCGAGAGGCATCTGCGCTTCATGGAGCGCAGACTGCGCCGCGTGAACGGCATGGCGGCCTTTGACGCCGCGCTGGAGTGCCTGTGCGTGAGGCGACCAGAGCTGACCCGCTCCTATCTGACGGCGCTTAACGGTGTGATGATCGCGCTGGCAGAGGATTACTGCCGCCGCGATGAGATCGAGGCGGCGTATTTCCGTATATCATCCGGAAATACCGGCTTCTCGACGGGCAGGAGAACGAGGCGCTGAAAACGATGCTGCTCGACCTGTTGCATGAATCGAGCATCTACTGCCGCGAGAATGCCATGCAGGCGCTCTACACGGCGGGCGATCCCGCCGTCCTTGTGCGTGCGCTGCGGATCATCGACGCAAGCAGCCTCTATTATCACAGCAAGCTCCTCTCCGACGGCTTGCTGAACTACACGGGCGACACAAGGGAGCTTGCCGACGCGCTTTGGGAGGCGTTTGATGCGTTTCAGCCGTGGATGCAGGTGACGCTGCTCAACTATTTCCGCTTTTCCTCCGGCGCATACTGCGAGAAAATACACGCGCTCCTCAACGATCCCGCGCAGGACGACGAGGTGCGCTTTGCCTGTCTGCGCTATCTTGGCCGCTATCCCTATCCGCCCGCCTACGCCGATCTGCTGCGCTATGCGACGCCCTCGGAAAACGCGCGCTGGGAGTATGCAGCCATCGCCTCGTCGGTGCTGGCGAGCTATCCCGGGGCGGAGACTGCGGCGGTGCTGGAGAGGAACCTCTATCATCCCAACTGGTATATCCGCTTCAACGCGTCAAAAAGTCTGGAGCAGCTCGGCTTCGGCTACCGCGATCTGATCGACGTGATCGAGGGGCACGACCGCTACGCCTCCGAGATCCTGCGCTATCGCTTTGATGTGCGGGAGCTGGAGGAGCGAAAGGAGGACGCAGTATGTACGACGGTATAAAGCTGTTTCTTGAGTGGGTGGGCTATTTCTTTATCGCTTATCTGATCGGCTACTCGACCTTTCTGTTTCTGTCGGTCGTCGTCGGCTCACTTGAGCTGTACAAGCACCGCCGGCAGGAAATGTTCAAAAGCATTCTGCCCTCGGATTACTACCTGCCCATCAGTATCATCGTTCCTGCCTACAATGAGGAGGTCACCGTGGCAGACACCGTGCGCTCGCTGCTGACGCTGGAATACCGCGCCTATGAGATCATTGTGGTGGACGACGGATCGAAGGACCGCACCTCGGAGGTGTTGGCCGAGACATTTGATATGCACCTTGTTCACCGGCCCATTCGCCGGCAGATCAACTGTCAGCGCGAGGAATACGTCTATGAGACACGCGCACAGAAGGTACCGGTGACACTCATCCGAAAAAAGAACGGCGGCAAGGCAGACGCGCTGAACATGGGCATCAACGCCGCAAATTTCCCGTACTTTATCTGCATGGACGCGGACTCCGTTCTGCAGTACGACTCTCTGCGCCGCATCGCCCAGCCGATATTGGAAAACGGCAATGTGGTGGCGGTTGGCGGCATCGTCCGCATCTCCAACGATGTTGAGCTGGAAAACGGACGGGTGAAGCATTACCGGCTGCCGCGCAGCATCCTCGCTTTCATGCAGGTGCTGGAGTACGACCGCTCCTTCCTCGCCTCGCGCATCCTCTTTGACCGCTTCAACGGCTCGCTCATCATTTCCGGCGCGTTCGGACTGTTCAAAAAGGACACGGTCATCGCCGTGGGCGGCTACGACAACAAGACCATGGGCGAGGATATGGAGCTGGTGGTCAAGCTGCACGAATACTGCACAATCAACGGCATCGACTATGCCATCCGCTACGCCACCGACGCCATCTGCTGGACGCAGGTGCCCGAGCGGCTGCGCGATCTGTGCAAGCAGCGCAAGCGCTGGCATCTGGGCCTGTTCCAGAGTATGTACAAGCATCGCGTCATGTTTTCCAATCACAGGTTCGGCGCGGTGAGCTTTGTATCCTATCTCTATTTCCTCATCTATGAGTTGCTCTCGCCGTTTATCGAGGTCTTCGGCGTGTTCACGATGGTGCTCGCATGGTGGTGCGACCTCATCAACGTGCCGTTCATGCTGCTCTTTTTCCTGATCTACGCCGTGTTCGGCTCGGTTCTGACGCTTACCGCCTTCTTCTCGCGCATCTACACGGCGGACCTCACGCTCTCGTTCGGCGACGGCCTCAAGGCCGTCTGTCTGTGTCTCTTTGAGCTGGTGTTCCTGCGCTTTATTCTCGCATGGGTGCGCTGCACGGCCTTTATCGGCTATAGGAAGAAAAAACTCAGCTGGGGGCGCATCGAGCGCCGCAAGATCGATTTGAAATAAAGGGGGGTGTCGCCTGTGCGCCGAAAAAAGCTCTTGGAAATCACGCTCTGCGCCGTGCTGACGATCGGAGCGCTGCTGTGCTGTATGCAGGATGCAAGCGCGAGGGAGACGCTTCTGATCTCGGGAAACGCCAATCTCTATCCCATCGAGTCCTATGACCGCGGCAGAGAATGCTATGTCGGATTGCTGCCGGAGCTGTACGAGCGCCTGAGTGAGCAGACAGGGTACGATCTTGTCTATCTTCCGTACAGCAAGAACACAACGCAGGCGCAGCAGGCGGAGAACCGGCAGGCGGACATTATTTCCGCCTATCCCTCCGGCACGGTCGACAGCGGCGCGATGCGCCGTCAAGTGCTGCTCTGCACGATAGAACATGACGGCGCAGAGCGCGCGATATATGTTGGCTTTACCAACGCACTCACGCCGGAACTGGCCGGCGCGCTTGCACAAGCGCTGGAGGACCTCTCCGGCGCGGAGAGCATCGGCGTCCTGGCAGACTATATGAATAGCAGCGGCGCGGAAGCCTACCGTACCAGGTGGCTCATTACGCTCGCCGCATTGATCGCGGCGATGCTTGCCGCGGCGGTCGCGCTGATAGTCTTTGCGCGAAAAAAGCGTGCCGAGCAAAAGACCAACGCCCTCATCGACCCGCGCTACGGCATCGGCAACGACGGGTATTATCTGAACTGCATGGAAACGCTCATCCCCGCCCCGCTCAGAAGCATCGTCTATGTCTTCTGCATCGGCTGCGATATGCCCTCGCTCGAACGGCGCTTTGGCGAGGCGGAGCGCGAGGAGATCTTCTCCCGCGCGGCGGAGTATCTGCGCCTTGACTGCGGACGCGAGGAATACCTCGCCTGCGTGGGGCGCGGGATGTTCGCGCTCGTGTGTCAGTGCGGCAGCCGCGAGGCGGCACAGCAGCGCGCCGAGGGGCTTATCCGCGAGCTGGACGGCTACCTTGCGGGCTTCCGCGCCGAATATGCCGGCGCGTTCCGCGCGGGCATCTGCTCGCTGTCGGAAAACCCCGACTGCAGCGCCGAGGCTGCGCTCTACAACGCGCGCCAGGGCTGTGCCCACGCGTTCCGCACGGAAACGCCCTGCGCGTTCAGCACGCGCGGCATGATCGACGAGAGCGAGCAGCTCGAGCGTCTGCGCGGCAGCATGAGCAAGGCGGTGGAAAAGGGCGAATTTGAGCCGTACCTCCAGTTCGTTGTCGATCGCGCCGGCACGGTCGTCGGCGCGGAGGCCGTCTCGCGCTGGCAAAATCCGGAGGAGGGACTGCTCAAGCCCTCAAAATACATCGACCTGATGATCCGCGCCGGCACGATCACCGAGCTGGATCTCTATATGCTCCGCTGCGCGTGCGTGCAGCTCCAGACGTGGAAGCGGGAGGGGCGCGGGACGCTGTGGCTCTCGTGCAACTTCACGCGCCAGTCCATCGCAGACGAAAAGATCCTCGCGCGCGTGCGCGAGATCGTCGAGCAGTACGACTTTACGCGCGACTGCCTTGTGGTGGAGCTGACGGAGGACTCCTACGCGCACGACCGCGAGGCGGCGCTGCAGACGATCGAGGGGCTGCACGCGATGGGGCTTCGCATCGTGCTGGACGATATCGGCGCGGGCTATTCCTCGCTCTCCGACCTGAGCACCTACCCAATCGACGGCGTGAAGATCGACCGCAGCATCGTGATCGAGTCCGCCTTGCCGCGTGCCCGCGCGCTGCTGGAGGGCATGATCCGTCTTTCGCACGACATGGGCATCCGCGTGCTGTGCGAGGGCGTGGAGGACAAGGCAACGTGCGACGCCGTGCTTGCGGCGGGCTGCGACTTCATTCAGGGCTTTTATTTCTCGCGCGTCCTGCCCGGGCGCGAAGCGGAATCCTTCCTGCGCAGCCTGGCGGCGCGCGACAGGGGGGAAGGATAAAGGAGAAATGAACATGGTCAACAAAAAACGAGTAGGCATGATGGTGGCGGTCACGCTCCTGATCGGCGTGCTGCTCTTCTGTTCGGTCTTTTTCCTCGTCCGGCGGGCGAATCGTGAGATCACACAGCGCTCCTTTGACGAATTGGCTACCGCGACGCGCCAGATCGCAAAGGATCTTGTCGACGCGGCGAACGCGGATCAGACCATCCTCTCCGCCATGGCGGAGCTGATCGCGGGGCATGACGAGCGTGACAATGACGCGGTGCTGCGCATCATGAAATCCTTCAGCCTCAGTGAGACCTTTGTCTCCACCGTCGCGCTGCTGCGGCCCGACGGCACGCTGCTGCTGACCGACGGCACCCGCTACGACGTTTCCGGCGCATTCGATTTTGAAACAGAGGCGGCGCGGGGCGCGTACATCTCAGACCGCGTGACAAGCTACTTTGCGCCGGAAAAGCTGGTGGTGCGCAACGTCGTGCCGGTGGTGCGCGACGGCGAGACCGTCGCCATCCTCTACGGCGTCGTCCTCCTGCAGGAGCTTTCCCGAAACTATCAGATCGACCTCTACAACGGCAATGCCTTCCTCCTTCTTGTGGACGGCAACAACGGCGACATCCTGCTGGATACCTGGCATGACTCGCTCGGCAACATCTCGGAGCTGCGTGGCCGCAAAATGCTCAAGGGCTACACCTACGAGGAGGCGATGAAAAAAATCCCCAACGGCATCGGCGGCGATATGTGCACCGTATCCCGCTCCACGGGGCTGACGGTCTACCTGCACTACGAGCCGGTCGGCATCAACAACTGGAGCGTTGTGCTCGGCGTGAGCGAGGCTGAGGCGCTGGCGGGCACGCGCGACGTGGTGCAGACGCTTTCGATGATGGCGATCATTGTCACCGCGCTGCTGCTGAGCTATCTTGGTTTTATGGTCTGGTATCTCGCCTCGGCGCGGCGCGGCGTTTACCGTATGAGCATTACGGACCAGGGCACGGGCCTGATGAACCGTGTCGCCTATGAGAAGTGTCTGCGCAAGAGCGACCAGCGCGTCATCGCTCCGGCCGCCTGCATTTATATCGACGCGAACGGCCTGCACGAGATCAACAACGAGCGCGGTCACGAGGCGGGCGATCAGCTGCTGCACGCGGTCGCAGAGCGTCTGCGGGAGCAGTTTCCGAGGGACGATCTCTACCGCGTCGGCGGCGACGAGTTCGTCGTGTTTCCCGCGCCGGCGGCAGAGGCGGAATACGAGGCGCGGATGCGGGCGGTTTCTGAAAGCCTTGCCGCGCAGGGCTACAGCATCTCCTACGGCATCGCCGTCTGCGAGGCGGCAAACGGGCTAAGAGAGCTGGTCCGCGAGGCGGACG
>OHFD01000470.1_pt1 | contig 13959 bp, 10 predicted proteins | sample 1567451 | NCBI WGS metagenome assembly OHFD01 (sample SAMEA3879588, study PRJEB24766) | human gut metagenome | biome: human-associated habitat; feature: feces | place: USA | collected 1985/1987 | reverse complement strand
GAAACGGTGCAGTGTCCGGGTAAATAAAGTTGACGTGCTGCTCATTCTCGGCCTTATCTTTCGCCTCAGCCACAGCATCCTCCCAAGCGTCCTGCTCGGTGCGCTTCACGATCTGGAAGCCCTCTTCAAAGATCGTGCGCTCCTCTTCGCTGAGTCCGTTCAGGAAGGCGTAGTTTGCCACCAGCAGGTCCGGCACCATCTGGTGCATATCATAGGAGTAATACTTGCAGATATCGCCGTGACCGTTATCGGTCAGAGCCAGCTCGTTGTTCTCGGCACCATCCAGAATACCGGCCTGCAATGCGGTGTACACATCGCCGAAGCCCATGGGGGTAGCGGTGCCGCCCAGCAGACGCATCATTTCCACATTGGTGGGCGACTGCTGTACGCGGATCTTCAGACCCTTCAGGTCGGAGGGCTGGTTGATGGGGGTCTTGATGGTGTAGAAGTTGCGGGTACCGGCATCCAGCCACGCCACCGTTTCCAGACCGGCCTTGGAAGTGGTCTTGAAAATGGGGTCCGTCACCTCGGGGTCATCCATGGCCTCGTGGTAGGCTTCTACGCTGGAGAACAGGTAAGGCAGGTTGAAGATCTGGTATTTGGCGCTGAAGGTCTCCATGATGGCATTGGACGCCACCACAAAGTCGATGGCACCGGTCTGGGTCAGCTGCACCATTTCGGTCTGGGAGCCCAGCAGCTCGCTGGGGTACACCTCCACGCGGTACTTGTCGCCCAGCTTCTCGTTGATATAGTTGGCGAAGGCTTCCAGTCCCAGATGATCCGGGTGGGTCTGGGACTGCACATGGCCGATGCGCACGATCTTGCGGTCGTCATCGGAGCCGGCGCCGCAGCCGGTAAGCATCATGCTGCTGGTCAGTGCCGCTGCGCCCATCAACGACAGAAACGTTCTTCTCTTCATGAATGGCATCCTCTCTTTTCGCGTTTTTCTATGATTATAGTTTAACAAACCGTTCATTTTTGCGAAACCGGATTATTTTGTGAAACGCAGTACGATTTTGTCTTTGTTGTATCCAAGTACAATTTTTGTGTTTTGCGGGCGAAAGAAACTGGCAAAAATAAAGAAGCACTCGTTCCTCTCCTGCTGACAGGCAGGAAAGAACGAGCGCTTCTTTTGTGTCGGATTTATCCTTGTACCGCTTTTTCCGCTGCGGCCATGCGGTATTCCGAAGGGGTCTGGCCGGTCAGGCGCTTGAACACCCTTGTAAAATAGTTGGCGTCGCTGTAACCCACAGTAGCGCCGATATCTTTCAGGCTCAGGCGCGGGTCCAAAATCAGCTGGCGCGCCTTGTTCACCCGATATTCGTTCAGGTAGGCCGAAAAGTTCACCTTAAAGCACTGCTTGAACAGCTTGCAGAAATAGGCGTCCGAGTAGCGCAGCGCAGCGGCGGCATCCTGCATGGAGATATCCTCCCCATAGTGAGCGTCGATGAAGCGGCTGATCTCGGCACGGATGATGGCGGTACGCATATCCTCGTCCTCTTCCCGGCGGAGGGGCTGTTCAGGCGCAGGGGGCTGTGCCGGGCGGGCAGGCAGCGGCACCGACACCTGCCGGATGGCATCCTCCACCGCGAATACCAGTTCCTGCTCGTTGTAGGGTTTGAGCAGATACTCCAGCGCCCGCACAGAGATCGCCTGCCGCGCATAGTCGAACTTATCAAAGCCGGTCAGGAACAGGATGGCGCAATTTTTGTCCGTTTCGCGGATCTTGCGCGCCACCTCCAGCCCGGTAAGACCCGGCATTTCAATGTCCAGCACAGCAACCTGCGGCACTTCGCGAGAAAAAATTTCCAGAGCCTCTCTGCCGTTTTTGGCTTCATACAGACTTATCAGATCTCCCAGATACTTCTGCAAAGTCCTGCACAGCACTTTGCGCTCGATCAATTCATCCTCTGCCACCAGCAATTTGCACTTCACGAGAGCGTCTCCTCCTTTTCTTCCGGTTGCTGCGTTTGCGGCAGTTCAAACCGCACCACAGTGCCATGACCTGCGCGGCTGTACACCTGCATTTTACCGCCCGGATACAGCATCCCGATGCGGCGGGAAATGTTGCCAAGGCCGATGTTACGGCCGGTCTGCTCGCTCTGGGCAATTTTGGTTTGCACGGCGTCCAACTCCTCTGGGGTCATCCCCTTGCCGTTGTCCGCGACTGTGAGCACCAGCACCTTGTCCTGCATCCATGCCCGCAGCAGGATGCGTCCGCCTTCCTCGCGGGACTTGAGCCCGTGCGAGTAAGCGTTTTCCACCACCGGCTGCAGCATAAAGGACGGCACCAAAACCGCTGCAGGCTGCACCCGGATGCTTTTTTCAACGGTAATGCGTCCGTCGAACCGCATCTGCTGCAGATAAATATAATCCTCCAGTCCGTCCAGCTCCTCCTCCAGCGTGATCTGCTGACGCTTGGTACGCAGGTTGTGCCGGAACAAACTGCCCAGATGCACGATCATCTGGTCGGTGGTGGAAGCATCCTCCAGCCGCGCCATGCAGGAGATCATGTTCAGGGTGTTGAATAAAAAATGCGGGTTTACCTGACTTTTAAGCACCTCCAGCCGGGTGTGTTCCAGATCCTTTTCCAGCGCAAGGTTCCGCACCTCTTCCCGGTGCAAGGCCTGCTGCGTGGTCAGCTGCTGCGCCATGGCGTGTTTCATCTGGTTGAAGGTGGCCGTCAGCCGCCCCACCTCGTCGCTGCTTTTCACCGGTAGGTCCGGGCTGGAAAAATCTCCCTCGGCAATGCTGCGGGAAGCCTGCGCCAGCCGCAGCAGCGGACGCACCACCGCACGGCTCAGCACCCGGATGAGCAGCAGCATCAGCACGGCCGCCGTCAGGAACAGCCCCAGATACAGCCACGGCAGATGCCGGAGGCGGGTTGCCGTGCTGCTGTAAAGGGTGTTTTCCTGTTCCAGCGTGGCCTGTGTCAGGCGCAGCGCATACTCGGCAAGGTAGTCCTGCAAAGCTATCACATGGTACATCTGTTCAATATAGGTATCTGCCGAGGGCGAAAGCTGCAAAAAGGCATCCCGCTCCTGCCGATAGCCCGCGTATCCCTGTAAAAGGTTCCAGGTGCGGGCATAGCGCTCTTCACCGATGCGGGCATAATCGAAGGGCAGGGCCGCAAGGCTCTGCTCGGCGGCAGCGCAGGCGGCGGTATAGGCCTGCTCCGTTTCAGAAGTAGGCTGGCGCACATAGCGTGCAAAGGCCTGTGTTTCGTCCTTGAGGGCGTTCTGCACCGTGTAGCAGAGGGCATTGTCGGCCAGAAGCGTATCAAAGGAGCGCACCGTCCATTGACCTGCCACGGTAGCAATGCCGGTGGAAAGCATGGTGACCAGCAAAATCGCGGCAAGCCATGCCGTGACCCTGCTGCGCAGGGAGATGCCGCCCTGTGCGGTTTTGTTCCGTGCCATACGCTTTCCCTCCTGCCCTTGCAGCACCCGGTCTTTTTTATAAGATAAGTATAATAATCTCCCGGGAAAAGTGCAACTGCAAAAAAAGCACCGGTTTCCGCAAAGAAGCCGGTGCTTGCAGGCAATGTGCCAAGCGGTCAACGGGTCAACAGCTCAAAGTGATTCCGCTTGGTGACCAGCAGCCCTTCTTTTTGCAGCTTGGAAAGCTCCACCGACATGGCGGCACGCTCCACGCAGAGAAAATCCGCCAGCTGCTGACGGTCAAAGGGGATGTCAAAGGAAAGGGAGGACTGCCGGATGGATTCGGCGGACAGGTAGGACAGCAGCTTTTCCCGGGTGGTTCGCTTGCTGACATGGGTGATCTTATCGTTAAAAAGCAGTATTTTGTTTGCCAGAACGCTGACCAGATTGCGGATGAGTTTCTGGTGATGGTCGCAGGCGGTGGGGCAGGCGGTGAGCAACCGCTTGACGTTCAGCAGCAGGATCTCGCAATCCTCCTCTGCCACCACGCTGATGTTCAGGATGGCACCGGGGGTGGCGGCGTAAGGCTCCCCGAAAAAGTCTCCGGTATTGCACTTGGACAGGATATTGCGGTGTCCCCAAAGATCCTCCTGTATCACAAGGGTGGAGCCGGACAACATGAGCCCCATGACCTCCGTGGAATCTCCGGCACGGAAAATGTAGGAGCCCCGGGGCCGGGTGATTTTCGCTGCACTGACACAGTGCAGGATGGACAAAATTTCATCGTCAGTAAGCCCGGTGAAGAAGGGGCAGCTCCGCAGAACAGGCAGATATTTTTGCATAAAGGCTCTCCTTGTTGGAATTCAAACATACAAGATGGCTTTAGTATACTATAATAAACCTGCAAATGCAAAAAAAAACCACAACAGGAGAGTATAGATATGATTCGGAAGATCATCCATATTGACGAAGAAAAATGCAACGGCTGCGGCTTGTGCGCAACCGCCTGCCATGAGGGAGCCATTGATATCATCAACGGCAAAGCAAAGCTGGTGCGGGAAAATTTCTGCGATGGCTTTGGCGACTGCCTGCCGGGCTGCCCCACCGGAGCTATCACTTTTGAGGAGCGGGAAGCCCCTGCCTACGACGAGGCAGCGGTGCAGGAGAACAAAAAGAAAAAGGAATTGCAGGAGAAGATGAAGCACCTCCACGAGGGCGGCTGCCCCGGCTCCCGGATGCGGATGCTGGAACAGCCGGAGGCTGCCGAAAGTGTGGCTTCTGCTCCCGTACAGCCGGTCTCCCGCCTGCGCAACTGGCCGGTGCAGATCAAGCTGGCACCCATCCATGCGCCTTACTTTGAGGGTGCAAAGCTCCTGATTGCAGCGGACTGCACGGCCTATGCCTACGCCAATTTCCATCAGGAGTTTATGCGCGGCAAGGTGACCCTTATCGGCTGCCCGAAGCTGGATGCTGTGGATTACAGCGAAAAGCTGACCGAGATCCTGCGCAGCAACGATATCCAGAGCGTGACTATCCTCCGCATGGAGGTGCCCTGCTGCGGCGGCTTGGAGATGGCGGCGAAAAAGGCGCTTCAGACCAGCGGAAAGTTCATTCCGTGGCAGGTGGTCACCATCTCCATTGACGGAAAAATTCTGGATTAAAAGCACAGGGCAGACCTATACCGCCTTTTAATGCTTCACGCATTTCTTGCCTTGCGGTAAAATACCATAGATTCCATAAGCGGGCGACCTGAAAAAGGCTGCTCGCTTTTTTATCGTCATCGCAGTATTTTTGCGGGAACGGCTTTTTGCCGGTAAGGGATAAAAGCGTTCCATAGAAAATAGGTGCTCTTTACAAGAAAAAATCTTGAAACGCTTCTGTTATAATGTTACAATTTGTGCTATATAATGGCATATATATTCAAAAAAGCTGCTGACAGCAGAACGAGAATGATATTGCAAGCACCTTCCTGAAATCGGTGAAGTGAAAATAAAGCCGGAATGAGACCGTCTGGGGTGGAGAAAGATTGGATAAAATGAAAAACTCTGGAATGAGCGAAACCATGCAGACCTTGACACGGAAAAGCGCCTGTGTGATGCTGAGCCTACTGTTGCTACTGTCAGCCGTGCTCCCTGTGAAAGCTGCCGCGGAAACCGCCTCTGCAAAGGTTGTTCGTGTCGGCTCGTTTGAGGACACCTTCAACTATGTCAACGAGAAGGGCGCAAGAAAGGGCTACGGCTACGAATTGCTGGAGACCTTGTCCGGCTATACAGGCTGGCAGTTCGAGTATGTGACCTGCGACTGGTCAGACTGCTTCGAAAAGCTCAAAAACGGCGAGATCGACATTATTGGCGGTATCTCTTATACGGAGGACCGCACCCAGGAGATGCTGTTTTCAGACGAGCCGATGGGAGTGGAAAAATATTACCTCTACGCCGATCTCGCGCGCGCAGACATCTCCGCCTCCGACTTCAAGACGCTGAACGGCAAAAAGATCGGCGTTCTGATGGGAACAGAGCCGGAAGTGATGCTGGCCGAGTGGGAAGAAAAATACGGCCTGAAAACGGAACACGTCAACATCTCCAACAACGAGGATGTGAAGCAAAAGCTGGCAAACCACGAGATCGACTGCTTTGTTTCGCTGGAAGAATCCTTCTGGGCAGAGCGTGGCATCTCGACCATAACCCGTGTGGGAGAATCCGGCATCTACTATGCGATCAACAAAAACCGGCCTGATATCAAGGAAGAACTTGACGATGCGATGCGCGCGTTGGACGAAGCTGTGCCTTTTTATACGGCGGATCTGTACAAAAGATATTTCTCAATGGATTATACGCCCATCCTTACAGGGGAGGAAAAGGCGTGGCTCAGAAAGCACGGTGCGATCAGGATGGGCTTTCTGGCGAGCGACAGCGGCGTCAGCACCTTTGACCCTGCCACCGGGGAGTTTACCGGGGTAATCACGGACTATATTCAGTTTGCAGCAGATTGTCTGGGCAATCAGGAACTGGAATTCCAGCTGGTCGGCTATGACAGCAAGGAAGCAGAACTGGATGCGCTGAAATCGGGCGAGATCGACATGATCTTCCATTGCGACCAGAACCCCAATCTGGCGGAAGAGTATCACTTTGCCTGTACCAACACAACGTGGACCTCCAACCTGATGGCGGTCACGAACAAACAGCACTTTAACGAAAACAATGTAAACCGCATTGCCGTTCCCCAAAACAAACTCTCCCTGAAAAAGTACCTTGCGTTTTATTACCCGCAGTGGGAGATCGTGGACTGCGATACACAGGAGGATGCGGCAAGGCTGGTCAAAGACGGACAGGCAGATTGCTTTGTTACCGGGATCAGCAGTGAGAATAAATACAGCAAGAAATACAGCTTTTACAGCGTTCCGCTGGTAAACCCTGTAAGATCCTGCTTTGCGGTCAATAGCGGAAACCGCAGCCTGTTGTCCATCCTGAACAAAACGATCAAGGCAATGCCTGTTAATATGCTTGCCGGCGCGCTTGCGATGTATAAGAGCTCCGCGCGGAAGGTTACCCTGAGCGATTTTATAAAGGATAACTTCTTTAAAGTTATGTTGATCAGCAGCATTGCTGTTGCAGTTGTTCTGCTCACGATTTTGATGCTGCTCCAGAAGGCGCGTAAAGCCGAAGCTGCTGCAAGGAAAGCCGCAAGCGATACGCAGGAACTGAATGCAAAATTGCAGGTCGCCGTGGAAAAAGCAGAGAGCGCGAACCGCGCCAAGAGTACCTTCCTTTCCAATATGTCCCACGATATCCGCACCCCCATGAACGCCATCATCGGCTTTACCACGCTGGCGCTCAGCAATATTGACGATACAGACCGGGTGAAGGATTATCTTGGCAAGACCCTTGCATCCAGCAACCATCTGCTCTCCCTCATCAACGATGTGCTGGATATGAGCCGCATTGAAAGCGGAAAAATTCATCTGGAAGAGGTGGAGGTCAACCTTTCGGATGTGCTGCACGATTTAAAAACCATCGTCAGCGGGCAAATTTATGCAAAACAGCTGGAGCTTTACATGGACGTCATGGACGTGACCGACGAGGACGTCTACTGCGACAAGACCCGGCTGAACCAGATTTTGCTGAACCTGCTGTCCAACGCCATCAAGTTTACCCCGGCGGGCGGCACGGTCTCGGTACGGGTGCGGCAGCTTGCCGGTAAAGTGCGCGGCTGCGGACAGTACGAGTTCCGCATCAAGGATAACGGCATCGGCATGAGCCAGGAGTTTGCCCAAAAGATCTTTGAACCCTTCGAGCGGGAGCGCACCTCCACGGTAAGCCGCATCCAGGGCACCGGCCTTGGCATGGCCATCACCAAAAACATCGTGGATATGATGGGTGGCACCATCGAGGTGCAGACAGCGCAGGGCAAGGGCACCGAGTTTACCGTCTGCGTGCCCATGCGCGCACAGACCGAGCAGCGCCCGGTGGAAAAAATCACCGAGCTGGAAGGCTTGAAGGCACTGGTGGTGGACGACGACTTCAACACCTGCGACAGCGTGACAAAGATGCTGGTCAAGGTGGGTATGCGCGCCGAGTGGACCCTTTCCGGCAAGGAAGCGGTGCTGCGTGCGCGGCAGGCCCTCGAGATGAGCGATGTCTACCACGCCTATATCATCGACTGGCGTCTGCCGGATATGAACGGCATCGAGGTCACCCGCCAGATCCGCAGCCTGCACGATGATACGCCTATTATCATCCTGACCGCCTACGACTGGTCGGATATTGAAGTGGAAGCAAAAGCAGCCGGCGTGACCGCCTTCTGCGCCAAGCCCATGTTCATGTCCGACCTGCGCGAGACCCTGATGAGCGCCCTTGGCCAGAAGTCGGCGGATGCAGTGCAGGGGCTTTTGCCGGAAAAGAACGCCGACTTCAAGGGCAAGCACATCCTGCTGGTGGAGGACAACGAGCTGAACCGCGAGATCGCGCAGGAGATCCTGCGGGAGTACGGCTTCCTTGTCGATTCGGCTGAAAACGGCGCTGTGGCGGTGGAAAAGGTAAGCACTGCCGCGCCGGGCAGCTATGATCTAGTACTGATGGATGTGCAGATGCCGATCATGGACGGCTATACCGCCACCCGGAAGATCCGCGCACTGGACGACCCTGCGCGGGCAAAGCTGCCGATCCTTGCCATGACCGCCAACGCCTTTGACGAGGACCGCCGCAACGCCTTGGAAAGCGGCATGAACGGCTTTTTGTCCAAGCCCATCGTGATCGACGACCTTATGCAGGAACTGCACAAAATTTTGTAAATGAAACGCCGGTCAGGTGAATAAAAAAGAATGCACCCGCAGTATTTGCGCCCGGAGGCCAAAACCTCTGAAAAGCCTGCTGCGGCATCATGGAGCCGGTAGCCGTCTGGGTACGCAAAGACGGCGAGTGGGCCATCATCCACCGTTGCAAACGCTGCGGAAAACTCAGCTCCAACCGTGTGGCGGCAGACGACAACCCCATGAAGCTCATGAGCATTGCCATGAAGCCGCTGTGCTCTCCGCCGTTCCCGCTGGACTATATTGAGGAAATGACCGCCTTGATGGGCGGTGATGGACGGATGCGGTAAGCCGCAGGAGGAACTACAAGATGGAGTATATCCGAATCACAAAAGAAAACATCGACAAGGAACACATCTGTTGTGCCATGTCCGGCAAACAGAGCCTTGCCAAGAAGGAATGGCTCAAGCAGCGCTTTGAGGAGGGGCTTGTTTTTTACCGCAGTGCGGAGCGCGGCAAATGCTTTATCGAGTACATCCCGGCGGAAAACGCATGGGTGCCCATTGATGCCGATGGCTATCTGTACATCAACTGCCTGTGGGTCTCCGGCTCCCTGAAGGGGCACGGCTATTCTGGCGAACTGCTGGAAGAATGCCTTCGGGATGCCAAGGCGCAGGGCAAAAACGGCGTTTGCATTCTGTGTGCCGAGGGGCGCAAACGGGAGTTTCTCGCTGACCCAAAGTTTTTGACCCATAAGGGCTTTAAGGTTTCGGACATCTCAGATTGCGGCATCAACCTCATGTATCTGCCCCTTGCAGAGAATGCCCAGCCGCCAAAATTCAAGGCCTGCGCCAAGCATCCCAAGGTGGAGGAAAACGGCTTTGTCCTCTACTATACCGACCAGTGCCCCTACACCTATTATTGGGTGCCAAAGGTGCAGGAGGCCGCAAAGGAACATGGGATTCCGTTCAAAGCCATCCACGTCACAGAGAAAGAGACGGCACAGAATGTGCCTGCACCCGTCACCACCTATGCACTGTTCCGGGATGGGAAATTCGTGACACAGGGCATCCAGTCGGATAAGAAATTTTTGAAATTAGCAGGCGCAGCGGATTAAGAGATTCAGGAGGAAAAATGCAATACGATCAAACGATTATCACTCCAAAAGGACTGATCGTCCACATCCGAAACGGCGTGGCATCCGATGGAAGCGCTGTGCTTGAAAACTTTGATTTGACACACGCAGAAACAGATTATCTGCTGAGTTATCCCGATGAAAATCACTTTGATGCGGAACAGGAAAGCCGCTACTTGGAGAAAAAAGCAACCAGTCCGAATGAGATCGAACTGATCGCCTTTGTGGACGGTAAAGTGGCAGGAACTGCCGGAATCGATGCAATCGGAGCGCAGTATAAAGTGGCGCATCGTGCCGAATTTGGCGTCAGCATCCTAAAAGAGTATTGGGGTCTGGGGATCGGGCGAGCCTTGATGGAAGCCTGTATCCATTGCGCTAAAACCGCCGGATACGCTCAGTTGGAGCTGGATGTAGTGGCGGAGAACGCAAGAGCAATCTCCATGTACCAGACGGCAGGATTTGTGGAATATGGCAGAAACCCAAAAGGTTTTCGCTCTCGGAACGCTGGATTTCAAGAACTGATCTCCATGCGGCTGGAATTGTAAAGCTTATCGACTGAAAACAGCCCTCCTGACCATGACGGCCGGGAGGGCTGTTTTTGGTAGGGAGGTTGACCAGTATGAGGACAATACCCGGACTACCGCAAGGCAAGGAATGAGATGCAGGAACTGGTTCGGGCACAGAAAAATGTAGAACGTTTTTTTTGCAGAGGAAAAGAACACCACCGAGAAAACACAGACACGTTAAAAAAAGTCGCCGAGGAGCTTTCCCTGTTGGGAGGCATCCTCGGCGGATTTTTTAGTTTATATAGCAGCTTTGCGGAGCAATGCGCCTGTTACCCGTATATTTTCCCCACGATCTTTCCGCGTGCTGCGGCGGGCAGAAGCTTGCACAGCAGGCTCAGGAACTTATACTGTGCACCGGCAACATAAACGACCGCCGGCTTCTTTTTCTTCACAATACCGGCGATGTACCGTCCAATGCGTGCCGGGTCCATGCCGTTTTGCTCGTCGTGCTCCATCTGACTGACGCTCCGGGAGATACGTCCACCGTATTCGTCATCGCCGAGAATGCTTTTCTGACGTGCTTTTGTAAAACCGGTACAGATGTCACCCAATTCTACGACGGTGACATGGATGCCGTAGGGCTTGACTTCATTTGCCAGAGCGTAAGAGTAAGAAGAAACGGCGGCTTTGCTTGCGGAGTAGAAGGTCTGGAACGGAATGTGCGCTACGGCGGCAACGGAGCTGATGTTCACAATATGCCCCTTCCCCTGACGGCGTAGGAAGGGGAGAACCGCTTTATTTACAGTGACTGTCCCGAAAAAGTTCACATCAAACTGTGCTTTGGCTTGTTCCATGGACGTAAACTCCACCGCACCGGAAATGCCAAAGCCTGCACAGTTGATCACTGCATCGATTTTAGTTTCTTTTTGGAGGACCTGCTGCACAGCGGCGTTGACCGCATCTTCATCGGTCACATCGACAGACAGATGGGTAACGCCCTCCATAGGGATATTTCTGCGGCTGAACTCATAGACGATGCAGCCGTTCTCCTTCAGAGCGGATGCCGTGCACCGCCCGATGCCGGAGCTTCCTCCGGTAACGATGACCACCTTGTTGTTTTCTCCCACCATGATTTTCCTCCTGAAAATGTTGATCTGGTTCGAGTATACCGCATCGCAAGGCGGCTGTCTATACGGATAGCTAGATCGTGGAAAAGTACAGGAATCAACTTGCGTAAATTTTCACGCAGATTGGCCTCTCTTTTTTACACAACCAATGCCAATTAGCGCTTGAAAACGAAACGCTGCGCAAGTATACTATACTAGTTATACTGTACAAGCTTGATCAAAAATCAGTATGCCAGTTGACCATAAAAGACATACCAGAATTGAAGCGTGCGGCGGGGTCAAAACCCTACGAGGATGAAAATGAAATTCGATAGAAGACTTACAGATGAAATCTACACTTCCGATACGGTAAGGCTGGGAAAAAATGCATTTCAGGCCATGCAGGAGACGATCTATCATAATGGCGGTGTCGGAACCATTACCGGATACTATGATGCCGAATTGTCGATCCTGTCGGTCAGTGATCTGTTGCTGCATAATCTGAACCACAGCTATGCATCCCTGATGGAACAGACAAAGGGTTCGCTGAAGAATCTTTTCTATAAGAAAGATGCCGCATTCCTCGACAATGCACGCTTTCGTCAGCTCCAAGGCGAAGGGGAAGGCCGGATCCTCACGGCAGATGGGGCTCCCGTCTATGTGCGTCTCTACAAAAAAGATGCAGTCGATACGGATGGAACACCGATCTGGATCATGTCAGTACAGATGAACTGGGCGTATGAGAACCTTGCGCTGGTTAATGAATCCATCCATTCTGCACTATGGTATTTTGAGTGTAATGAAAACGGTGAGATCGTTCATGTGAACTGGAGCCATGCGTTCCGGCAGATCCTTGGATATCATGACATTCTGGATTTTCCGAACAAACTGGATTCGTGGTCGAACCTTCTGCACCCGGAGGACTATGACCGGGTAATGCAGCTGCTTTTGGAAGCGATTGCGGACAAAACCAATGCTACGAAGTATAATGTTGAGTACCGACTGAAAATGCAGGATGGCCAATACCACTGGTTCCGGGCATCGGCGGAGGTGATACGCCGTCTGGATGGCTCGGCCAATCGAATTGCCGGAATCATCAGCAACATTGACGCGGAAAAAAGAAGCCGGATGCAGGCGCAGCGGGCAGCGGCATTTCACCGTGCATTTACCAGCGCAAACCTCTGCGAATACTATGTAAATCTGGAAAAGAACACCTTTGACACTTTCAAAGTGGAGCCCTCTTTGATGACGGCCTTTGAGCAGAACCACACATGGGATGGACTGGTCAGATTCCTTGTAGACAACTATGTGGTTGAAGAGGACAAAAAGTCTGTAACGGATTTCTATAATCGCGCCTACATCACGGAAAAATTAAAGGGACTTGAGACGGAACTGCGTCAGGAGTGCCGCATCGTTCTGAATGGGGAGGAACGATGGGTCAGCAACGTGGTCATGCGCGGTGAGATCGAAGATTCCGAATATGCGATGATTTTTCTGCGGGACATCACAGAGTCCAAAGCAGAGACGGCACGGCGGATGCAGATGGCCTCAGATAACGCATCGATGGATCTTTTGATCAAGAGTATGGTGCGTCTGCTGGACCGCTTTGTCGTCTGCGATCTGGAGAATGACCGGTATCGGTTCTATAATCTGCAAGGTGAAATGATATACGCGCCGACGGGAACCTACCATGATTTTGTGGAGCAGGTGGTTGCAAAGTATAAGACACTGGAACCGCCGGACGCATTGGCTGCTTTGATTTCGCCGGAAAATATCCGCAAGAATCTGCAGGGCGAGAACGACATCTACAAATTTGAATACTGCTCCATAGATGAGAACACCTATAAGATCGCTTCCTTCATTCCGCTGGAGTGGGATGGCACAAAGCTGGTCAAAGCACTGTTGGCATCTATGGATGTGTCACAGGAGAAAAAGGCCGAGATCGAATCCCATAAGGCACTGAAGGATGCGTACCGGGCGGCGGAAAACGCAAGCCGCGCCAAGACGGAATTTCTCTCCAATATGTCCCATGATATCCGTACACCGATGAATGCAATCGTTGGCTTGACCGCCATTGCGGGTGCGAATATCGAGAGTCAGGACAGGGTGGTCGAGTGCCTTGGCAAGATCACAAAGTCGAGCCGTCATCTGTTGGGACTGATCAATGAAGTGCTGGATATGGCCAGAATCGAGAGCGGGCGAATGAGCCTTGCCGAGGAGGATTTCAGCCTGCCGGAGCTGGTCGATAACCTGCTCACCCTCACAAAACCGGCAATCGACGAGCACAAACATCAGCTCGAAGTCCATGTTGAGCACATCGAGCACGAAGCTGTCTGCGGCGACAGCCTGCGCATCCAGCAGGTCTTTGTGAACCTGATGAGCAACGCCGTCAAGTACACCCCGGATGGCGGAAACATCACCCTTACGATCAAGGAAAAACCGAACGGCTTCTCGGAGCTTGGCTGCTACGAGTTTTCCATCGAGGACAACGGCATCGGTATGACGCCGGAATTCCAGAAGATCATGTTCGAGCCGTTCAGCCGGGCAGACGATCACCGGACGACCAAGGTGCAGGGCACCGGTC
>OHFD01000456.1_pt1 | contig 14209 bp, 6 predicted proteins | sample 1567451 | NCBI WGS metagenome assembly OHFD01 (sample SAMEA3879588, study PRJEB24766) | human gut metagenome | biome: human-associated habitat; feature: feces | place: USA | collected 1985/1987 | reverse complement strand
TGAACTTCACGCCGTTCCACTCGGTGATTATCTGCATGTCGCGCCGCAGGTCTTCGCCGCCTTCGGGCATGAGGTTGCCGTAGAAGAAGCTGTTGGGGCGCAGCGGCGACCATGTCGTGGCGGCGTCGCCCAGCTCCTCGATCACCACGTTCGAGTAGATGTTGTCGCTGTTGCGCGGATAGGGCATGCAGATGCTGGCGACGTTCGAGGTGTAGATCAGTCCGCCGGCGGTATAGGTGTGCTGCACTTCGAAGATCGATTCGGGCGTGTTCTTCATCCGGAACGGAATATCCGAAACCGGGTAGACCGAGAGGTCGTCGCCGTAGATCTGTTCCAGCACGGCGATGGCTTCGAGCGCCTTGTCGTAATCCTTGTTCCACATGGCGAGTTTGGCGATGAGCATGTGGCCCATGGCGGCTCCGGCGCGGTTGCCCGCGGCTTCGCTCGTGCGGATGAGGGGCAGTGCGCCCAGACACGATTCGAGGTCCTCGATCAGCGCGGTGCGCGTCGCCTCGGCCGACATGCGCGGCAGTTTGGCCACGCGGTCGAGCACTTCGTGGTCGGAGACGTCGTCCGTGTAGAAGGGCACGTCGCCGAAGAAGCTCGTCAGCAGGTAGTAGTAGAACGCGCGCAGCACCTTGGCTTCGGCGCCGAAGCGGGGCTGCGACGGCGAGATGTCGAGCTGCGCGTCCTGCGTTCCCGATGCGATGTACATCAGGTCGGTGACGCCTTCGGTGGCGATCATCATTTTGTAGGTGTAGAGATTTTTCAGGGGTATATAACACGAGTTCACCGCCGACTGACACTGGGTCTTGGTCTTATAGAAGTCGCCGGGGGTCGAGAACCCTTCGGTGTCCTCCTGCAGTGAGCACGACGCCGTGAGCCACGCCGTGAGAATCAGCAAGATGTATTTTGTTTTCATAATGTTCTCGGATTACGGTTAATAACGCAGCTGGATGCTGAACACGATGGTGCGCGGCTTGGGGTATGCGCCCAGATCGACGCGCCGCAGCGCCGAATCGCTGCTGTCGGTCGAGACGTCGGGGTCGAAGCCGTTGTACTTTTTCCAGATGTGGAGGTTTTCGGCGCTCAGGTTCAGCGTGATGTCGCGGATGAACTTCGAACGCTTGCTCAGGTCGAACGTGTAACCCACCGTGATGTTTTTCAGGCGGATGTACGATGCGTCGTAGATCATCAGGTCGCTCGGCACGTGCGCGTCCACCGCACCGGCGCGCGGCAGGTTCGACTGCGGGTTGCGCACGGGATGCCACGCTTCGAGCATGTAGCGATACTGGTTCGACATCGAACTGCCGGCCATGTAAAGCTCCGAGTAGTTGTAGATCTTGCCGCCGAGCGAATAGGTGAAGTAGATGCCGACGTTGAGCCTGCCGAAGCGGAAGTTGTTCTGCAGACCGCCGTACAGGTCGGGGTCGGCATTGCCCTGATAGACGAGGTCGTCGTTGTTGAGCGAGCCGTCGTTGTTGATGTCGTAGTAGCGGGGCATGCCCAGCGAGGCCTTGCGCGACGCGGCGTCGCTGTTGATCGCCAGCGCCGAAACGTAGGTGTTCGTCACGCTGTTGCGCTCGAACTCCTCGACGCTCTTCCACGTGCCGCCGTACTTGAATCCCCAAAGCGCGTTGAGCGGGTAGCCTTTGACGTAACCGTACATCATGTAGGGGTTGTTGCCGGGCGACGAGAGCGCCGTGACGAAATCCTCGCTGCCGATGTCGTCCACGTTCTGTTTGTTGTGGGCGATGGTGAGGTTGGTCGTCCACGAGAATTTAGGGCGGACGATATTGCGGCTCTCGATGCTCAGTTCGACGCCTTTGTTCGAGGTTTTGCCGATGTTGGCGTAACGGCTGGTGTAGCCCGTCGCCGAAGCGGTTTGCACCGTGAGCAGCAGGTCGCGCGTCTTGGAGATATAGCCTTCGGCCGTAATCATCAGGCGGTTGTTGAAGAATGCCAGATCGAGCGCCGCGTTGTAGAGGTCGGTCTTCTCCCACGTCAGGTTGGGGCTGGCCAGACGGCTGCGGTAGTAGGCGCCCGGCTGCATGCCGTCGAACAGATAGCCGCTCGTGGTGCTGGACATGGCCGCCAGCGAACGGTAGGCCGAGATGGCGTCGTTACCGGTGCGTCCGAGGCTGGCGCGCAGGGCCAGTTCGTCGATCCACTTGGCTTTTTGCAGGAACTTCTCGTTGGCGATGTTCCAGCGGAGGGCCGCCGAGGGGAAGAATCCCCATTTCTTGTTGGCGGCGAAGTTCGAGGCGCCGTCGTAACGGGCCGTGAACGTGATGTAGTAACGCTCCTTGTAGTTGTAGTTCAGACGCCCGAACACCGACATCTTGGTCCAGTCCGTGTGGTTGGTGCTGATCGAGGTGTTCTGCTTGTCGGGAACCGCGGCCATGTTGTTCCAGGTGAGTTCGTCGAGCGTGTAGCCGCGTCCGGTGATGCTCAGGTTGTTGTCGTACTTGACCTGTGCGGTGTATCCGCCCAGCACGTCGAAGTTGTGGCCGCTCTTGGGGCGTAATTCGTAGTAAACCGTATTCTCGCTGGAGAAACTCGTGTCGTCGTACTCGTCACGTTTGGCGTAACCGCCTTCGTTCTCTTTTTTGGCGGGCAGGTAACCCGGCTCGTAGTAGCGTCCGTGGCGCTGGTAGGAGTAGTAGGTGAACTGGCTGCGCAGCTTCAGTCCCTTGACGGGTGTTACCTCGACGAATCCGCTGTTGTTGAGCGAAATGCGCCGGGCGTTCTTGAAACAGTGGTCGAGCATGAGGCGCGGGTTGTTGAATTTCTGTCCCGAATACCACAGGTCGTTCATGTCGGATGTGGGGGTGAGGAACGGGCTGAGGAACACGGCGGCGTTCCACCAGTTGGTTCCGCCGATGGTGGCCAGGTTTTCGTCCTGGTCGCGGTAGGTGTAGCTCAGGTTCAGTCCGGCCTTGAGCCATTTGGCGAACTCGTGGTCGACCTTCAGGCGCGCCGAGTAACGTTTCAGCCCGCTGTTGTCGATGATTCCCTGCGTTTCGTTGAATCCGGCCGAGGCGTAGTAGGAGCTTTTCGCGGAGGCTCCCGAAATCGAAAGGTCGTAATTCTGGTAGAGCGCCGTGCGCGTGATGGTGTCGATCCAGTTCGTGCCGGCGCCTTTGGCCTCGGGGTTGGGGAAGGGGTATTTCGAGATCGGCGAGTCAGGCTCGATCTTGTCGTTGCCGTCGGCGCTCGAGAAGAAATAGGCGTAGTCGTTGCGGTAGCGGGCGAACTCCGTGGCGTTCATGATGTCGAGCTGGCGCGGGAGCTGCGAGAATCCCAGATCGGTCTTGAAGGTGATGCTGGGACGTCCGTCCACGCCGCGGCCCTTCTTGGTCGTGATCACGATCACGCCGTTCGAGCCGCGTGCGCCGTAGATGGCCGTCGACGAGGCGTCCTTCAGCACCGAGATCGACTCGATGTCCGCGGAGTTGATGTCGTTCAGGTCGTGAATGCCGTCGATGACGCCGTCGACGATGATCAGCGGTTCGTTCGATGCCGAGATCGAGCGCGTGCCGCGGATGCGGATGGTGGTCGTGGCGCCCGGCTCACCGGTGGTCGACATGAAATCGGCTCCGGCGATACGTCCCTGGAGGGCGTTGTCGACCGAAAGAACCGGTACGTCCTTGATGTCGTTCATCTTGACCGTCGCGACCGAACCGGTCAGGTCCTTTTTGGCTACCTGGCCGTAACCGATGACCACGATTTCGTCGATGTCGGTGGTGGAGTCCTTCTCCATCCTGACGGTGAAATTCGTCCGGGAATCCACGTTCACGGTCTCGGTTTTGTAACCCAGATACGAAATCTGGAGGCTGTCCGAAGACTTGGCCTTGATGGTGAATTTGCCGTTGACATCGGTGACTGCGCCCTGCGTGCCTTTGACGACCACGACCGTGGCGCCGATCAGCGGGTTGCCGTCCGGGTCGAGGATGATTCCGCTGACAGTCTGGGTCTTTTGCTGAGCCGTTGCCGGCGCCGTGTGCGCCGCGAGCAGTATCAGTACCGCCACCAGCGACATCACTCGGACGGATGCTCTTATTGAGTGAAGAATTTTATTCATTTTAGGCTTTTTTTTGTTGAAACGACTTGTTCCTCTTTTTACTCTTGTCCCTCCTCGTCGAAAGGCGCTCCCAGGATGATGTCCCTGCCGCTGCCGTTATTCTCGGCGAAGTAGTCCTCCTCGACCTCCTGCAGGCGGCGGATGTAGAAATTGTCGAGGTAAATGCGGTTGTTGTTGGCAGAGGTTTGCGTGAGGGAGCCGCAGATGATGCGGACCCGCGTGTTGGCCGTAATCGGGTTGGCTTTCGTGCCGGCGACGAAGACGAGGAAATCGTGACCTTCCCACATGTCTTCGGGGAACTCCTCGCTCGAAATGTCGTAATAGCCGGCCTCGAGGTCGATCGTGGTCTTCTCGGATTGGGCGAAATCGCGGATGACGCCCCCGCCGAGCACCTCGACCGTGATCTTGTTGTCGTCGCGGGCGCCGGTCATGTAATCGGTGTAGGCCACGGCCCGGAACGAAACCATCAGCAGCGAGTCGCTGCGGAGCGTGTTGGTGTAGGGCGAAATCAGGTCGGCCCCGTGGCCCTTGTCGTCGCCCAGTTTCAGGTAACCGTTCTTGCCGTAGCAGTGGGCGACCTCCTCCCCTTCGATCGTCGTGGAGGTGAACCCGAGGTTCTTCTGGGCCGTGGTCCAGTTGTCGATCGGGGTTTCGTTGTCGGTGAAGCGCGGGTCGGTTTTACCGTATTTCAGGGTCGCGAAATCGTTGCTTACGCGGGCCGTGGAACCTTGGTGGATGGGGATTATCCGGTTGTAGTTCAGTTCGCCGTCGGAGGCTGCCAGGATCAGCATGCCCGTGCGCCGCGTGTAGTAGCTCGACGTCGTGCTGCGCCGGCTGGCCTTCAGGGTTATCACGCGGAGTCCCGTCTGGGGGTCTGTCGAAGAGTAATCCAGCACCTTGGCCCACGGCGTTGCGGCGTCGTCTTCCCACGTCGCGACGAAGTCGATGTTGGCGTCCACGTAGAGTTTGGCGAGACCGCCCGTCACGCCGACGATGCCGGCGTCGATAGGCTCTTTTGCGATCGGGTCCGCGTAGACCTCGATCGATTCGTTACGATCGGAGTTCGAATGCGTTTCACACGACGTGATGCCGATTGCCGCCACGATGAATGCGGCTCCGGCCAATCCACGTGAAAAACGGACGAAACCCTTCGTCAGGAATGTTTTTCTCATAATTGGTAAAAAGGTTAAGATTGGGTTTATTTGTTTGGGTCGGTTGAGCGACGGGAAACCTACTGTTTCAACTCGAAGTCCACCAGGATCGGGCGGTGGTCCGACGGGTCGTAGAAATTGGATACGTAGGGACTCTGGGTCGCCGTGGTCCACTTGTCCATGACGGTCAGTGCGTTCACCACGCGGGCGTACATCGAGGGCGACGCATACATGTAGTCGATGCGGGCATTGCCGTAAGTCGACGATATGAAGCTCCCCGGGTAGCGTTCGGCGATGATGTCCTTGAGGTCGGTATGGTCCAGGATGTGGTTGTGGACCAGCAGCCGGGTGTCGTTCTCGGGATAGCCGTAGTACCAGTTGTCGACGCGCGACCGCGAGTTGAAGTCGCCCATCATCAGCCAGTCCTGACGGGAGGCGTATGCGGGATTGTTGACGGTCTGCGCGCAGATGTACTTGATCTCGAATTCGCGGTACTTGTCGCCCTCCTTGTTGGCGGCGCTCGCCGCCTGATCGGCCGAGCCGACTCCGTATGCGTAGGCCTGCGGCCAGGTGTGGAGCGTCACGAGGTTTATCGTCCGGCCCTTCACGGTGACCTGCTGAATGGCGGCGCCGTGGGACACGGGTTTGCCCGCCTGGTCCGAATCGGTTATTTTCAGCAGCGTCTCGATCGGATATTTCGACGTGACGGTCTGCGGATAGTTGTCGCGCCAGCCGCCGACGGCCGCGTAGGCGTGGCCGTAACGCGCCGCCAGTGCGGACCAGCCGTCGGGCAGGAAACGGGCGGAGGAGGCTTGTGCCGAATTCGTATTGTCCTTGTAAATGGTGGCCGATTCGCACCATACGCAGATGTCGGGATCGTATTTCTTCACCCAGGCGACGAAATTGTTGTAATTGTTCGCCTGGTCGGACCACATGCCGTTCTGGATGTTCCAGTAAAGCACGCGCAGGTTGTCGGAGCCGCGGCCCATCTCGCCGAGCGCGCGGACCTCGATATTGTCCACGTAGAAACCGTGCACGCCGCTGCTCACGTCGTTGCCGGCCCAGTAGAGCATCGTGCCGTCGGTCGCGTTGTTTACGACGACCTCCACGGTGTGCCATTTCTTGACGGCCGCTTCGCTCGACGGGAGCGTTACGTGGCTCTTTTCGACGATGTATCTCCCCGAGGCGCTCGTGTAGCCCGAATTGTCGGCTGTCAGGGTGATGCTCTTGCCGTCGACGGAGGCCGACGCGATCATGCCGCCGTTCACCACCTGGAACAGCAGGAGGTCCGTCGAGCCGTACTGGTAGCAGAAATCGAACGAAACCTTCACGGAGCGGATGCCGTCGATGGATTTCAGGGCTGCGGTCTGGAAAATGCCCCGCCCCGTGTTCCCCGCGCCGCAGGCCAGGCAGCCCTGGTATTCCTGGCAGCGGAACATATAGGTATAGTCGGCGATATTGCGGCTCGCGACGTACGAGTCGGACATCAGGTGGGACGTGCCGACCGTTTTGCCGCTGATCTCGTCCCACGTGTTCGACTGGATGAACGCCGAGCCGGGATTGTTGTAGGCGACCTCTTCGTAGGAGTCCGCATAGCCGTCGCGTCCGGTTCCCGTATCGGGGGTGATGGTTTCGGCCGTCGGGGCGTATCCCGTCGACTCCTGGCCGCCCATGATGTTGCCGCCCCAGACGAAATTGTCGAAACTCTCGTAAAACACCAGGTCGGCGTCGGGGGCGTATTTCAGCGTTACGGACGTGGCCTTCCCCGCCGTCAGCTGCGCAGTCGTCAGCGTGTGCTCCATGGCGCGGTGCTCCGAATCGGAAATGGTGATTTTCAGGCCCGACGGATAGTCGCCCGGAGCCAGCATCACGTAGAAATGTTTCGGCGTGCCGCTCTCCAGCGAGACGCATTTGCCGTTGTCGGTGCAGTTCAGCACGGCGAAACCGACACCGCCGGTGATTGAGAGGTAGCCGCGCGAGGGCAGGAAATTCGCATAGCCTGCCAGGGGGCTTTCAGCGAGGTTCTCGACCTTCACCGAGGCGATTTTGGCCGACCCGGTCAGGGCCAGGTCCAGTACGGCGAAGGCGTCGTCGAACACCAGCTTGTTGCCGTTCTCCTTGGTGTAGGAGCCGTACATGGGATACGATTGCAGCGATGCCGCCGTGGCGGCCCAGAACTGCGAGTAGGGCAGTTTCACGTCGGCATAGGCCGAAGAGCCGTACCAGCCGGAGGAACCTGAATTGGTCAGGATGGCGTTGTAGGTCCCGGAGCTCGAAGCGCTCGCCTCGACGTAGTAGCGGCCGTTTTCATCGCTTTCGACGGCATAGGATTTTCCGTTGACCGAGACGAGCGATTTGCTCCATGCCCGTTCGCCTGTTCCCATGGCCTTGCGGACGGAATTTTCCGCCTCGCGGAGATAGAAACGGACTTTGCCGTTCACTACCTGTATGTCCTCGTATTCATCGCCGCCGCCCGGATTGTCGGGTCCGTCGGGATCGTCGACATGTTTGTCTCCGCTGCTGCACGCCATGCAGAGACACCCCGCCAGCAACAGCGCCGGCTTCAGGATGAAGTTCAGGGATTCTCGTAGATTTAGGGTCATAGTTTCGTGTTTTATGGTTGGGTGAAAAGTTGTCGGCTGCCGGTCGGGCACAATGAAAAACGCGTGCATATTGCCATATACGGCAATATGCACGCGTCAATCGCGGGCGGTGACTTTTACTTAACTCCGGGTATTCGGCGCGGCGAGGGGGGGGGGGAATTTACAAGTCCCCTGCGGCGCGAGCAGGCTCGTGCCGTAACCGGACGGTGGTGATCGAATAATCGGCGGTAAAGTAAATTCACGGCTCTAATTTTGATCGTTTTTTTATCGGAAATGAGTTTCGAAAAGATTCATTCCCGAAAGCAAATGTAACCAAAATATTGTTATCGTGCAAATAGGATGCATAAAAAATAATCGTTTTTTAACATTTTTGCTGCTTTTCGTGTTTCGATTTGGGGAGAGGGCCGTTCGGCGTGGCTTTTCGTTTGAAAGGAATGTCCGGAGGGGAACCGCGGATTCTGCGGCCCGTTCGGAACGGGGAGAAACGCGCCGGCAAGAGACGGAAAAGCCCCGCATTCGGGGAATGCAGGGCTTCGTTGAGCTACCAGGATTCGAACCTGGACAAACAGAACCAAAACCTGTTGTGCTACCATTACACCATAGTCCAATCATTATGTGCTTTCCTTAGAAAGCGGTGCAAAGATACGTTTTTCCTGCAATATATTCCAAATATTTTCGCACTTTTTTTTGCAATAAAGTGCAAATGCTTAACTTTGCGTACAAACTAAAAGAAATAAATACATGAAAAAACTTCTAACTTGCCTTGCTTTAAGCTTTGTTGCAGCAAGCAGTTATGCAGCTACACCTTTATGGCTGCGTGACGTGCAAATTTCCCCCGACGGCACGGAAATTGCATTCTGTTATAAAGGAGACATCTATAAAGTACCCGCCAACGGAGGAACTGCCACCCAACTCACTACACAAGCCTCATACGAGTGCAGCCCCATCTGGTCACCGGATAGTAAACAGATTGCCTTCGCCAGTGACCGCAATGGCAATTTCGACCTGTTCGTCATGTCGGCCGATGGCGGAGCAGCCCGGCGTCTTACCACCCATTCGGCTTCCGAAATACCGTCAACCTTCACCACCGACGGCAACTATATCCTGTTCTCGGCCTCTATCCAAGACCCTGCCAACAGTGCCTTGTTCCCTACCTCGGCCATGACAGAACTATACAAAGTCCCGGTAACCGGCGGACGTACCGAACAGGTGCTGGGTACTCCCGCAGAAATGGTCTGCTTTGACAAATCAGGAAAAACATTTCTCTACCAAGACCGCAAAGGTTTTGAAGACGAATGGCGCAAACACCACACCTCGTCCATCACCCGTGACGTATGGTTATATGATTCGGAAAACGGCAAGCATACCAACCTGACCGCCCATGCAGGCGAAGACCGTAACCCTGTATTTGCGCCCGACGGGCAAACCGTTTATTTCCTGAGCGAACGAGACGGAGGTACATTCAACGTATATTCCTTTCCGATAAGTAGTCCTCAATCATTGAAAACGGTCACCCATTTCAAGACCCATCCGGTCCGCTTCCTGTCAATGGGCAGCAACGGCACTCTCTGTTATACGTATGATGGAGAAATATACACTCAAAAACAAGGAGATAAACCGCAGAAAGTCAAAATCGATATCATCCGTGATGACCAAAATACAATAGCAGATCTGAATTTCAGTAACGGAGCAACCTCAGCTACCGTATCACCGGACGGCAAACAAGTTGCTTTCATTGTACGAGGTGAAGTATTCGTCACTTCCGCCGATTATAATACCACCAAGCAAATCACACATACCCCTGCCCGTGAAGCAGGACTTACTTTCTCACCGGACAACCGTACTTTGGCGTACGCCAGTGAACGCAACGGAAACTGGGAACTTTACATGGCCAAGATTGCACGTAAGGAAGAAGCCAACTTCCCCAATGCGACTGCCATTGAAGAAGAAGTACTCCTGCCTTCGGACAAGACAGAACGTACCTATCCGCAATTCTCGCCGGATGGGAAGGAACTAGCCTTTATAGAAGACCGTAACCGGTTGATGGTGATTAATCTGGAAACCAAAAAGGTACGTCAGGTCACTGACGGTTCCACCTGGTTCAGTACCGGCGGTGGCTTTGACTATTCATGGTCGCCGGACGGCAAATGGTTCACATTGGAATTTATCGGAAACCGGCATGATCCATATTCCGATATAGGTATGGTAAGTGCACAAGGAGGAAAAATTATCAATCTGACCAATAGCGGCTATACCAGTGGCTCCCCCCGCTGGGTACTGGATGGTAATGCCATTTTATTCATTACCGAGCGTTATGGTATGCGTGCCCATGCCTCATGGGGATCACTGAACGATGTGATGCTGGTATTTATGAACCAGGATGCATACGACAAATTCCGCCTGAGCAAAGAAGATTACGAATTGCAGAAAGAACTGGAAAAAGAACAAAAGAACACAACCGAAACCAAGAAAAACGATAAAAAGAAAGGTGATAACAAAGAAAAATCCGAAGAGAAGAAAGAGGAAAAAGTAAAGGACATTGTGGTGGAACTGAACAACATAGAGGACCGCATCGTACGCCTTACTCCCAACTCTTCCGATTTGGGGAGCGCCATTATCACCAAAGACGGCGAGACCTTATATTACCTCTCTGCCTTTGAAGGCGGCTATGACCTGTGGAAAATGAATCTGCGCAAGAAAGATACCAAGTTGCTCCATAAAATGGATGCCGGATGGGCCAACATGGAAATGGACAAGGATGGAAAGAACTTGTTCTTGCTAGGCAGTAACACGATGCAGAAAATGGGTACTGATTCTGAAAGTTTGAAGCCCATCAGCTATCAAGCCCACGTGAAAATGGATCTCGCAGCCGAACGTGACTATATGTTCAACCATGTATACAAACAAGAACAGAAACGCTTCTACAACCTGAACATGCACGGAATAGACTGGGATGCCATGACCAAAGCCTATCGCAAGTTCCTGCCGCATATCGATAATAATTATGACTTTGCGGAATTACTGAGCGAATATCTGGGTGAACTGAACGTTTCACATACCGGAGGACGTTTCCGTCCGCAACTGAAAGGAGATGCCACCGCTACCTTAGGATTACTGTATGACTGGAATCATAACGGCAAAGGTCTGTTGATTTCTGAAGTAGTGGAAAAAGGCCCCTTCGACCACGCCCGTTCCAAAGTGAAGGCCGGAAATATCATTGAAAAGATCGACGGCCAGGAAATCACTCCCGAAAGCGATTACTCTGTTCTGCTGAACGGTAAAGCCAGAAAGAAAACACTGGTTACGCTCTATAACCCGCAGACCAAAGAACGTTGGGAAGAAGTAGTTGTTCCTGTCAGCAATGGTGTAATGAGCGATCTGCTCTATGCACGCTGGGTAAAACAACGGGCAGCCGATGTAGACAAATGGTCGAACGGCCGTTTGGGATATGTGCACATTGAATCCATGGGAGATGACAGCTTCCGTTCCGTTTATTCGGATATTCTGGGCAAGTACAATAACCGTGAAGGTATCGTCATCGATACCCGTTTCAATGGCGGAGGACGTTTGCACGAGGATATTGAGATCCTGTTCAGCGGAAAGAAATACTTTACACAGGTAGTTCGCGGACGTGAAGCTTGCGATATGCCCAGCCGCCGTTGGAACAAGCCGAGTATCATGGTGCAGTGTGAAGCCAACTACAGTAACGCACACGGCACTCCGTGGGTATACAGCCATCAAAAAATAGGCAAGCTGGTAGGTATGCCTGTACCGGGAACCATGACCAGCGTATCTTGGGAAACATTGCAGGATCCGACACTGGTATTCGGCATTCCTGTTATCGGCTATCGCTTGCCGGATGGAAGTTATCTGGAAAATTCACAATTAGAGCCGGATATCAAAGTGGCCAATTCACCGGAAACAGTAGTGAAAGGTGAAGACACACAATTGAAAGCTGCGGTAGACGAGCTGTTGAAAGAGATAGACGGAAAATAAGACGAAAGAAAAGATACAAACAAAACCGGAAGGAGAAACAACAGGTTTTCTTCTTCCGGTTTTTGTTTGTAGGGACATTTACTGAATATCCCCTTTTTATTTATAAAAGAAGTTCTCTTTTTTCTTATTTGGCAATCACCAGATAATAGTTCTTCTTTCCGCGCTGAACCAGCAGGTATTTTTCATCCAGCAGGTCAGCAGTCGTAATCACCTGGTCAAAGGCACTTAATTTCTCCTTGTTCAATGAAACGCCACCGCCCTGTACAAGCTTACGCATCTCACCTTTAGAAGCGAAAACAGCGGCATTATCAACGAACAAGTCTACTGCCTTCACACCTTCGGCCAATGCATCTCGTGACACCTCAAACTGAGGAACACCTTCGAACACTGCCAGCAACGTGTCTTCATCCAGCTTTTTCAACGCTTCGGAAGTGGCGTTACCAAACAGGATGCCCGATGCCTCAACAGCAGCATTGTAATCTTCTTCCGAATGAACCATCACAGTTACTTCCTTAGCCAGACGCTTCTGCAATACACGCAAGTGCGGAGCTTCAGCATGTTCTGCTGTCAATGCTTCCACTTCTTCCTGACTCAGCGAAGTGAAAATCTTTATATAACGTGCGGCATCCTCGTCACTTACATTCAACCAGAACTGATAGAACTTGTAAGGAGAAGTATAACGGGGGTCCAACCAAATATTACCAGACTCAGTCTTACCGAACTTACCACCATCGGCCTTTGTAATCAACGGACAAGTCAATGCAAACACTTCACCGCCATTGGTACGGCGAATCAGCTCGGCCCCGGTAGTGATATTACCCCATTGATCCGAACCACCCATCTGAAGTTTGCAGCCCTTTGTTTCATAAAGATGCAAGAAATCGTATCCCTGCAACAACTGGTAAGTAAATTCTGTAAATGACAAACCGTCACGCGCCTCACCGTTCAAACGTTTCTGTACAGAATCCTTAGCCATCATATAATTCACTGTAATGTGCTTCCCTACCTCACGGGCAAAGTCCAGGAAAGTAAAATCCTTCATCCAGTCATAGTTATTCACCAATTCGGCTTTGTTAGGAGCATCGCTCTCAAAGTCAAGGAACTTAGCCAGCTGTTTCTTGATGCAAGCCACATTATGACGCAATGTTTCCTCGGTCAGCAAATTGCGCTCCTGCGATTTGCCGGAAGGGTCACCGATCATACCGGTCGCGCCGCCCACCAATGCCAACGGCTTATGACCGCAACGCTGGAAATGACGTAGCATCATCACACCACACAAGTGGCCGATATGCAGAGAATCAGCCGTAGGGTCAATACCCAGATAAGCTGTCACTTGTTCTTTAGCCAATAACTCTTCGGTGCCCGGCATCATTGTGTGCACCATTCCACGCCATGTTAATTCTTCTACAAAATTCATCGAATGATTATCTATTTAAATGTTTGATTTATACTTTAAATGCCACAAAAGTACGACTCTTTATCTGAAGAAACAACTCTTATTGCCGAAAAAAGATTTTCCGTGCATTTTCATCTATCCTATCGCACAGAAAGGAAACTTCCACATTCTTCGTTTCCGCCATCCGTCCTATCACCATACGGATATCCTGCGTGCTCTCATCCGTTTCGGCCAATAAACATTCTAAAGGCACGTGCCGCAACACATCAGGCTGATATCTTTCTCCCAACGAAAAATAAATGTTTTCCTGCATCAGCCGGCAGGCAATATGCAGATTATTACGGAAACCATGTACCACCCAAGGCATCTGCGGACGATACTTCTTTTTCAGTTCAATCAGTTCATTAAACGCCTTCACACAATGAATAACCAACGGTTTTCCTACTGACTCGCTCAATAAAATTTGTCGGACAAACACCTCTTTTTGCAACAGAATATCTGCCGGCCCCAAACGGTCCAAACCCGCCTCTCCTATCGCCAGAACAGAGGGATGACAGACCGCCTTTTCCAACGTTGTCCAATCTTCCGGACCAGCTTCCAAAACTTTCCACGGATGAATGCCTACAGAATAATAACACCCTTCCACAGGTTCAAACCATGCAGGCTCTACATTGAAAATGCATTCTCCCGGTACAGCAGCATTGCGATGCGTATGAATATCCAGCAACATAAGGACAACAGATTTTACGGAACCGGATCATAGCCCGACCCGCCCCACGGATGGCAACGCAATATCCGGCGGACAGCCAGATACAATCCCTTGAAAGGACCATGTTTTTTAATAGCCTCGATGGCATATTCCGAACAGGTAGGTACAAAACGGCATGAAGGAGGAGTCATTGGAGAAATGTACCCCCGATAGAAATAAACAGGCAACAGCAACAGATAGGAAAGTATCTTTTTCATTCCAGCCTTTCCA
>OHFD01000455.1_pt1 | contig 14225 bp, 11 predicted proteins | sample 1567451 | NCBI WGS metagenome assembly OHFD01 (sample SAMEA3879588, study PRJEB24766) | human gut metagenome | biome: human-associated habitat; feature: feces | place: USA | collected 1985/1987 | reverse complement strand
ACTTTCAGTTTTCAAATGAAGGGAGGTGCGCCGAATGTCCGAAGAACGCTTCTGGAATACCGATGAATATGCCAGTCCAGCTAAGTAAATTAGTTCCTTATCACAGTTAATCCTTGAAAAATGCGCATTTTGCGCTTGACAAAGCGGCACGTTTATTGTACAATAGTGGATGGCATCAATAGCTCCGCTTGCCCCGGAAACTATTGAAACACCCGCGGAGGACATGCGACCATCATGCCGTGCCGCACACACATAGAGAACCATCACTTAGGGAGGAAAAACCTTTGAAGACGTTCATGCCGAAAGCGGCTGACATTACCCGTCAGTGGTATGTTGTCGATGCCGAGGGTCAGGTGTTTGGCCGTGTGGCCAGCCAGGTCGCGAACATCCTTCGCGGCAAGAATAAGCCGATTTACACCCCCAATGTGGATACCGGCGATTATGTCATTATCATCAATGCGGATAAGATCGTCATGACCGGCAAGAAGCTGGATCAGAAGATTTATTATCATCACACCGGCTATGTCGGCGGCCTGAAGGAAACCAAGTACCGCAAGCTGCTGGCTGAGAAGCCTGAATTTGCAATCCGTCGTGCTGTCGTGGGTATGCTGCCCAAGGGACCGCTGGGTCGCCAGATGGCCAAGAAGCTCAAGGTCTACGCTGGCCCGAATCATGACCATGCGGCGCAGAAGCCCGTGAAGTTTGACCTCGTGTAAGGCGGAAAGGAGAAAAACAAATGGCTAAGGTTGATTACAGCGCTGTTGGCCGCCGCAAGAAGGCTGTTGCCCGCGTCCGCTTGGTCGCCGGTGATGGCAAAGTGACCATCAACAAGCGTGATATTGATAACTACTTCGGTCTGGAGACCCTCAAGATGACCGTTCGTCAGCCCCTGACGCTGACTGGCACGACCTCTTTCGACGTGCTGGTGAATGTCTGCGGCGGCGGTGTGTCCGGTCAGGCCGGCGCAATTCGTCACGGCATCTCTCGTGCCCTGTGCAAGGCTGATCCGGAACTGCGTGCTGCCCTGAAGAAGGCTGGCTTCCTCACCCGCGATCCTCGTATGAAGGAACGTAAGAAGTACGGCCTGAAGGCTGCTCGTCGCGCGCCCCAGTTCAGCAAGCGCTGATCGAGACTTCAAAATGCCCCAAAACCCTGGAAACTCAACGGTTTCCGGGGCTTTTCTTTTTTGATTCTGCTGTTTCCTTTTGAGAAAATTTGATACTCTCTATCCCATTTTTAATGGGTTAACCATAGGGGAAATCTCCCTCCATTCCGAGCTCTGCGAGGCGCATCTATAGAGACAATTTTCCCTCCCGGTATCTTTGTTTTACTTTGAATCCTTTTGGCGAAGTTTATTCCCGTTTATACCATATACGGATGGTTGAGACCCAGTTACCCATTGCGGTAGCTGGGCCTTTTTTGTTTTCTGATATTCCAATGATGAATGCTCGAAGGAGGAGACCGTGAAAAAATTTTTTAGAAATTTCTCCAGATGCTTAATTTTTGCCCTTTCCCGTGATCTACCACTTGAGGGGCAAATAACCTCTCACCTGTTCCTTGACAATCGAATACATATTCAACAGGTACATTCCTGATCGGGGGCGAAAGCCCCAGCCGGATGAAGGTGCGCCACGAACTTCCTGCCCATAAGGGTTGTCACGGAAAGCAAGGTTGGTAGCGATTCCGAACCATTCTGAAATATCCGCTTGCTACGGATAAGGCGATGAAACGATTCAGGGACAATGATACTTCCCTATGGGGCTGGCGGAGTACCCGGCAGAGGTGAGATTCCTATGAGTTCGGTCAGCAGCCGAACGCCTGTTGATTTCCTTTTCTGCATTTTGGGTTCGAGGAAAAATGAAATGCAGCGACGAAAGCACCAAAAGGTATTTTGAGGCTTTCGGGGATCAGAAATGATTCAAATAAAGAGAAAGGAGGAAAACCCCATGGAAAACTGTAAGGTGATCGCCATCACAAATCAGAAGGGCGGCGTCGGCAAAACGACGACCGCAGTCAATCTCGGCGTGGGACTTGCAAGCTCTGGGAAACGGGTTCTGTTGGTGGATGCTGATCCGCAGGGCAGCTTAACCGTGAACCTCGGCGTAAAGAACCCCGATGAGCTGGAAGTGTCGCTGTCTTCCCTTATGCAGTCGGTCATTGATAATGAGCCGCTTGCGGAGGGTGCAATTATCCGGCACCAGGAAGGTGTGGATTTGCTTCCCTCGAACATTGAGCTCTTCGGTATGAAACAGGTCTGTTCAATGTCATGAGCCGCGAGTATGTTCTGAAGAATGCCATCGACGGCATGAGAAAGAGCTACGACTACATTCTGATTGACTGTAAGGGGAGTGAAATCGGCATCTCTTTTGAAAGAAGAAACCGGTGATGGACAAGCCCAAGTATACTGCTATATTCGCCTTACCGAGTTCATTCCGAAGCTTCTGGATTTGGTTGACGAGGGGCGTATTGCGTTCAGACCGGTGGTGGAGCTTTCGTACCTGCAAAAGGAGGAGCAGAATGCCCTGCTGGAGCAAATCGCCTACGCAGATGCCACGCCGTCCCTTGCCCAAGCCATTAAGCTGAAGCGGTTCTCTCAGGACGGAAAGCTGAATAACGAGGTCATCGAGTCGATTATGAGCGAGGAAAAGCCGAACCAGAGGGAGAAAATCAACATTTGAGTCGGCATAAGCATCAACAAGTCAATACGCCGAAATGAGCATCGTGGAAGCACGGTGCTTTTTTCATGCCTTGAAGGAGGACAGAACGAATGAAGAAGATTTTCAAAAGAGGAATGTCGGGACTGCTTGCAGTCCTCATGGCATTCACCGTGATTGCGGGTTTTGGCACGACCACGGCCTTCGCCGCAAGCGAAACAGCGGAGTCCTATATGATTTCCTTCCCCCGTGACGGGGACGCTGCTCAGATTTACTCCGAGGACGCATGGGGACACTCCGCGAAAAACTATATGAACGGCTGGGCAACAGGCTCCAGCAACTACACCACACTGCATGGATTCCTTTGACGGGAAGGTGTGCCACTGCATCGAGCCGGGCCTTTCCCGAAATGTCGGCGATACCTACCACGGCTTCGGTGAGGATTTTTGGGATAACTATCCCAGCCAGTACAACAACACCATCGAGCCGGATGACATTAAGCTGCTGCTGGGGCGTATCATGCAGTATGGCTATCAGGGCAACCTTTCCACCTCCTGGAGATCGCAGAACGATTCCGATGCGGATAAGCTGGCCCACGCCTTTGCTACCCAGCTGCTCGTTTGGGAAACGGTTGTGGGCGAGCGCGATGCAGACTTTGACCATGTGAGCACCGGCGGCTATGACGCGATCCTGTCGCTGGTTTCTCCCAATCACCCGCTGTATAGCCGAATCATGGACTATTACGACAGCATCGAGTACAGCGTGCAGAGCCATGCCGTTTGCCCGAGCTTTATGAGCAGAAGCAGCGGCGGCGCAAAGACGATTGAGCTTGCGTGGGATGGCAGTCAGTACATTGCCGAGCTCACGGATACCAACCGCGTGCTGTCACAGTTTACCTTCTCCGCCAGTGAGACGGGCTTTCATTTCAGCGTGTCGGGCAATACGCTTACCATCACCACCGATACGGCTCCCGGCGGCAATGTGACGATCTCCGCAACTCGAAGCGCTTCCCGCTGCGGCGTTCTTGTTTGGACGGACTATAAGTACGGCCCCAACGGCGGCGTTCAGGATACCATCACCTATACGGCCTCCGTCAGCGACCCCGTAAAAGCGTTTGTCAAGCTGAAGGTCAGCTATGGAGGCGCTAAAATTATCAAGACCAGCGAGGACAGCAAGGTGGAAGGCATTACCTTCACCATCACCGGCGAGGGCGTCAATCAGACCGTTACCACCGACCGGAACGGTGAAATTCGCATCGATAATCTGATGCCCGGCATTTATACCGTCACCGAGCAGAGCTATGACAAGTATGTGCCCCAGGAAAGCCACCGTGTCACCGTGCTTGCCGGGCAGACGGCGACGGTTTCCTTCAACAATGTGCTCCGTCGCGGCGATCTGACCGTGACCAAGACCTCCGAGGATGGGCTGAACCAGGGTGTGAAGTTCCACCTTTTTGGAACCTCTCTCAGTGACCTGCCTGTGGATGAATTGCTGTCACCGATGAAAACGGTGTGGCGACTTTCAAGGCTGTGCTTATCGGCACCGGCTACACACTGGAGGAGATGGACACCGCCATTCGCTATGTGGTTCCCAACAGCCAGAGCGCCGCAGTGGAATGGAACAGTGTAACCAATAAGAGCTTTTCCAACATCCTCAAGAAATTCAATGTCACCGTCACCAAGAGCGACTGTGAGAGCGGAATGGCGCAGGGCGACGCTTCGCTTGCCGGTGCTGCCTACGGCATCTATAAGGGCGATCAGCTTGTGGATACCTACTACACCGACGAGAACGGCCAGTTCACCACCGGCTATTATGTCTGCGGCAACGACTGGACGATTCGTGAGATCACCCCCTCCGAGGGCTATCTGCTGGACAGCACCGTTTATCCTGTCGGCGCAGAGGCGGCCAATTACACTGTTGAGCTGAACGCTGCGCCTGCCGTGGCTGTGAGCGAGCAGGTGCAGAAGGGCAATATCGCCATCATCAAGCACTCGGATAACGGTGATACGCAGATCGAAACTCCCGAAGAGGGCGCAGTATTCGCCGTCTATCTGAAAGCCGCAGGCAGCTATGAAGCGGCAAAGGATACGAAGCGGGACTATCTGACCTGCGATGAAAACGGCTTTGCCCAGAGCAAGGACCTGCCCTATGGCGTGTATACCGTCCATCAGATCTCCGGCTGGGAGGGCCGTGAGCTGATGAGCGACTTTGATGTGTTTATTGCCAAGAACGGCGAAACCTACCGCTACCTCATCAACAACGTCAACTTCGAGTCCTTCATTAAGGCCATCAAGGTAGACGCGGAGACCGGCAATACCATTCCCTATGCAGGTGCGGGCTTCCAGATCTTCCGTCCGGATGGCTCCAAGGTGGAAATGACCTTTACCTATCCGGAGGTTACCACCATCGACACCTTCTACACCAATGACGCCGGCATGCTCATCACGCCGGAGAAGCTGGAGTTTGGCAAGGGCTACTCCCTCAAGGAGGTCTCCGCTCCTTACGGCTATGTGCTCAGTCATGAGGCGGTCAAGTTCGATGTGACCGAAGAGAATTCCACCGAGGAAAGCGGCGTGACAATCGTTGCAGTGAAGCTGGGCAATTACGCGCAGAAGGGCATTATCAAGATTTCCAAAACCGGCGAGGTGTTTGCCTCTGTTACGGCGGCGGACGGAGTCTACCAGCCGGTCTATACGGTGCAGGGTCTTGCAGGAGCAACCTATGAGATCAAGGCCGCGGCGGACATCTACACCCCGGATGGTACGCTGCGCTGTAGTGCCGGCGAGGTGGTGGATACGGAGACCACCGGCGCAGATGGCATGGCGGAGAGCAAGCCGCTGTATCTGGGAAAATACGAAATCACCGAGATGAAAGCCCCCGACGGGATGGTCATTAACAAGGACGCCCATACCGCAGAGCTTGTCTACGCCGGCCAGGAGATTGAGATCACCGAAACCGCTGCCAGCTTCTGCAATGACAGACAGAAGGCGCGGATTTCTCTTTCCAAGGTACTGGAGCAGAACAAGCAGTTCGGTATCGGCATGAATAACGAGCTTTCCGCCGTGACCTTCGGCTTCTATGCCGCCGAGGAGCTTACCGCAGCAGACGGCTCTGTCATTCCTGCGGACGGACTGATTGAGATTCTGTCCCTTGACGAAAACGGGAAAGCCGTGCTCAAGAGCGATGTCCCCTTCGGCAGCTACTATGTCAGAGAAATCAGCACCGACAGCCACTATATGCTCTCCGATGAGAAGTACCCTGTGACCTTCGCCTATGCCGGTCAGGAAATCCCCGTTGTGGAGCTTGCCGTCAATGATGGAAAGAGCATTACCAACGAGATGATCTACGGAGAGATCTACGGCATGAAGAAGGATGAGGACGGCAAGGCGCTGGCCGGAGCTACCATCGGGCTGTTCCTCACAGACGGCACCGAGCCTATCCTGACCACCGTTTCCGCAGAGGACGGCAGCTTCTCCTTCGCGGACATCCCTTATGGCGAGTATGTGGTGCGTGAAATCACCGAACCGGAGGGCTATGTAATGGATGATACGCCTTATACCGTGAAGGTAGATCAGAACGGTGCTGGGGTAGAGATCGAGATCACCAACAAGCTCATTCGCGGCAGCGTTCAGCTGACCAAGGTGGATAAGGACTATCCCGACCACCATCTGAGCGGCGCGGTCTTTGAGGTGTACCGTGACGGAAAGCTCGTGGATCAGATGGAGGAGCTGTCCGATGGCGTTTACAAGCTGGATGATTTGCCCTAAGGGTTTTCCTTCCCCTTTAATTTCAATCCACGCTCCCCGCACGGGGAGCGACTTGTCCCGGCATGGACTTGCTTGACTTCTGCGGCATTTCAATCCACGCTCCCCGCACGGGGAGCGACCAAGGAGTGATGATGGTTGTAAGAAAATTGCAAGATATTTCAATCCACGCTCCCCGCACGGGGAGCGACATGTCTCCGAGTGCAAGAGGCTGTCAGACAAACGTATTTCAATCCACGCTCCCCGCACGGGGAGCGACGTTTTCGCGCAGGATGTTGAGTTTTTGGACAGCGCATTTCAATCCACGTTCCCCGCACGGGGAGCGACAGCTTGCTTTGCGTAAGCAAGCAATTCGCGCATGATATTTCAATCCACGCTCCCCGCACAGGGAGCGACGACAACCTGCAAAGCGTCTGCGTGATCTGCCACATTTCAATCCACGCTCCCCGCACGGGGAGCGACCTTGCCTATGAGCGATTTGTGCGTGACCTGATGCACATTTCAATCCACGCTCCCCGCACGGGGAGCGACGCAGCGCGACCATTATTGGTGCCAACGATGCCAATTTCAATCCACGCTCCTCGCACGGGGAGCGACCTGCTTCGTAATTTGAGAGCGTTGTGCGAGAAATGATTTCAATCCACGCTCCCCGCACGGGGAGCGACGAGGCGTTCGACGCCTACAAGCAGCAGGTGGAAACGATTTCAATCCACGCTCCCCGCACGGGGAGCGACCATGTCCCGGCGGCAATGCCGCCCGTTAAAGGTATTTCAATCCACGCTCCCCGCACGGGGAGCGACTGCTCCTGCCGGATGCTCCGGCGGTAGCGGATGGTATTTCAATCCACGCTCCCCGCACGGGGAGCGACCAACCTCAAGCTGGGCTATGGCGGCACACAAAAGATTTCAATCCACGCTCCCCGCACGGGGAGCAACAGGACAAGCAGCAGCATATTTCCGGGACGACCGCATTTCAATCCACGCTCCCCGCACGGGGAGCGACGAAAAGTGCTTGCGAACTGGGACAACGACCTTATTATTTCAATCCACGCTCCCCGCACGGGGAGCGACACGGCAACGCCGACGAAATGACGGCGGCAAGCAGGGATTTCAATCCACGCTCCCCGCACGGGGAGCGACCCAGATGCTCTGCGGGTTGAAGATAACAGGCATATTTCAATCCACGCTCCCCGCACGGGGAGCGACGCTTTTCGCGCTTTCTTCCACGCTTCGCTGTGATAATTTCAATCCACGCTCCCCGCACGGGGAGCGACCATCCAGCTCTTCGCAGAGCTTCCGAATCCCTTCCAATTTCAATCCACGCTCCCCGCACGGGGAGCGACGGATCGCGTGGAACTCAAAGACCGCGCGTTCCTATTTCAATCCACGCTCCCCGCACGGGGAGCGACGCTGGAATTGCTCAAAACGGCGGTATACCAGTCATTTCAATCCACGCTCCCCGCACGGGGAGCGACTTGACCCCACGAAACTGGAACGCACATCAGAAAAATTTCAATCCACGCTCCCCGCACGGGGAGCGACGCTTATTCGTTGGGTTTGCTGCCGAGGATTCTTTCATTTCAATCCACGCTCCCCGCACGGGGAGCGACGCCGCTGTTTTTCCAGCACCTGCATCGCCATCGCGATTTCAATCCACGCTCCCCGCACGGGGAGCGACCCAATTATGTTCTGACGCTGGTGGAAGCCTGTGCATTTCAATCCACGCTCCCCGCACGGGGAGCGACAGCGCTGGCAACGCGGACGATGGCACAGCTGCTATTTCAATCCACGCTCCCCGCACGGGGAGCGACTGCGGCGGGTCAGGCTTCCTTGCGCGGGTAGAGCTTATTTCAATCCACGCTCCCCGCACGGGGAGCGACACGGCGTGCTGGGCTACAGCCCCATCGCGTTCGAATTTCAATCCACGCTCCCCGCACGGGGAGCGACCGCCGCATCGACGGTTTCAACCTCCGTGACGCGGACATTTCAATCCACGCTCCCCGCACGGGGAGCGACCGGGGGAATCCAGCATTTCGTCCCAGCTATCGCAATTTCAATCCACGCTCCCCGCACGGGGAGCGACGGGAGAGCGGGCGCATACGGCGCGGATGCTGCTGATTTCAATCCACGCTCCCCGCACGGGGAGCGACGACTTTTGTCGTACACGCACAGAAAAGTAACATTTCAATCCACGCTCCCCGCACGGGGAGCGACGCGCTGTACTTTCCCAGAATCGCGTTCGCCCGGTATTTCAATCCACGCTCCCCGCACGGGGAGCGACCCAGCGGCCAGCCAGAGCCGCCAGCCGCCAGCAATTTCAACCCACGCTCCCCGCACGGGGAGCGACGGTCTGCGCGGACAAGCCCTGACGTGACGTTCCCATTTCAACCCACGCTCCCCGCACGGGGAGCGACACTTGAGGGAGACTCTCGCGATCGAGGACCCGGACATTTCAACCCACGCTCCCCGCACGGGGAGCGACCGACTATCCAGCGCTACACGGAGTATCTGGGCGAATTTCAACCCACGCTCCCCGCACGGGGAGCGACGAGGATGCTCGACAACCAAATCGCGAGGACTTTTATTTCAACCCACGCTCCCCGCACGGGGAGCGACGCGACGGCAGCAGCTTATCTATCATAGACTTTGTATTTCAACCCACGCTCCCCGCACGGGGAGCGACTTCGACTTGTTTTTCGCTCACGCCGTGAATGGTCGATTTCAACCCACGCTCCCCGCACGGGGAGCGACACGACTAATTGTATCGTCGAGATTAGCACGACGCATTTCAACCCACGCTCCCCGCACGGGGAGCGACAGACATCAATGCCAGCGCCATCGTACATGAGCGCATTTCAACCCACGCTCCCCGCACGGGGAGCGACGTGCTGTCGGATAAGTCATACCAGTACACGACAGCCATTTCAACCCACGCTCCCCGCACGGGGAGCGACAGATACCACTTTTTCCGGCGTTTGTCCAACGTCATTTCAACCCACGCTCCCCGCACGGGGAGCGACAGGGCTATGTGCTGATTGCCATCAAAAACGCGCTATTTCAACCCACGCTCCCCGCACGGGGAGCGACCCCTGATTGCACGTCGGGTCAACGCCGCCCGCCTATTTCAACCCACGCTCCCCGCACGGGGAGCGACCAGCATCTGCCTGAAAGGGCGCAAAGATGCGAAAATTTCAACCCACGCTCCCCGCACGGGGAGCGACATAGCCAATCATGTCCTTGGGCAAGCCCTTGCTATTTCAACCCACGCTCCCCGCACGGGGAGCGACGCGGAACTATTTGGAGGTTGGGCGGTTGCTGTGCATTTCAACCCACGCTCCCCGCACGGGGAGCGACGCGGAACTATTTGGAGGTTGGGCGGTTGCTGTGCATTTCAACCCACGCTCCCCGCACGGGGAGCGACATTGACGGGCTGGAACGAGCGCTGGAACAGCGGCATTTCAACCCACGCTCCCCGCACGGGGAGCGACACAACCCGCCGCATGATGCGGCGGGTTGACGTAGAATTTCAACCCACGCTCCCCGCACGGGGAGCGACGCACACGCCCGGAACAGGAGGACACCATGAAGCAATTTCAACCCACGCTCCCCGCACGGGGAGCGACACCAGCGGACAGCCACGGGAGCCGAAAGGGTCTCATTTCAACCCACGCTCCCCGCACGGGGAGCGACGCGGCCACGGCAAATACTGCCGCACGGAGCAGATTTCAACCCACGCTCCCCGCACGGGGAGCGACCCCGGTGGAGTTTACCGCGCATCAGGACGGACTGATTTCAACCCACGCTCCCCGCACGGGGAGCGACGCCGCCGCGTCCAGCGCTTGCCATTCCGACAAAATTTCAACCCACGCTCCCCGCACGGGGAGCGACGACAAATTTTTGCGGCAAGGTCGCGTGCATACTGGATTTCAACCCACGCTCCCCGCACGGGGAGCGACGGGTGCTTCTGGCGCACGAAACGCAGGAGGAAGCAATTTCAACCCACGCTCCCCGCACGGGGAGCGACACGCGGCAGGGTTCGCGCCCTGCCGCACTTTCGTATTTCAACCCACGCTCCCCGCACGGGGAGCGACAGGGAAAACTTATGGGGCGATTAAATATGTGATTATTTCAACCCACGCTCCCCGCACGGGGAGCGACGTCAGCAGCAGTACCAGTACGAGAAAACGATTTTTATTTCAACCCACGCTCCCCGCATGGGGAGCGACACACAGTTGGACACGGCTTTCCGTTCGGCCGACATTTCAACCCACGCTCCCCGCACGGGGAGCGACCAAGATTTTTACTTTTCGGATAGCACAGATATTATTTCAACCCACGCTCCCCGCACGGGGAGCGACCTCAATATGTAGATGTTGTATATACATATACTGCTATTTCAACCCACGCTCCCCGCACGGGGAGCGACGCGGACAGAATCCTTTCCAATATGAGACAAATTATTTCAACCCACGCTCCCCGCACGGGGAGCGACAGATTTCGTTGATTCGCTATTGATGCAGTGCGGAGATTTCAACCCACGCTCCCCGCACGGGGAGCGACGGAGAACAGTACGCAACTACATCGTATGTAGATATTTCAACCCACGCTCCCCGCACGGGGAGCGACAACTCTCGGTTACGGTTTATTGTTTCATAAGCATTATTTCAACCCACGCTCCCCGCACGGGGAGCGACTGAAACGCAGTTGAACACTGCATTCAAATCGGCAATTTCAACCCACGCTCCCCGCACGGGGAGCGACAAATGCGCCACACCAGCGCCGCCCGTCTGCATTTATTTCAACCCACGCTCCCCGCACGGGGAGCGACACGATAGTTGTATGGTGGGCAGCACGCAGAAGCAGATTTCAACCCACGCTCCCCGCACGGGGAGCGACAAATGCGCCACACCAGCGCCGCCCGTCTGCATTTATTTCAACCCACGCTCCCCGCACGGGGAGCGACGCCAACGCGGGCAAGGTCGCCGTTCTGGAAGAGGATTTCAACCCACGCTCCCCGCACGGGGAGCGACGCTCAACGCGGGCCGTCTCCCCGCTATATGGAGGTATTTCAACCCACGCTCCCCGCACGGGGAGCGACACGCCGTCGAGGCGTTCTCCCGGCGCTGCGGCGCATTTCAACCCACGCTCCCCGCACGGGGAGCGACAAGAAACATCCCGGCATTGAGCTGCAAGTTCTCATTTCAACCCACGCTCCCCGCACGGGGAGCGACGTTTCGCGCGACGTTTCAGGGCGACCCGGAGCAAATTTCAACCCACGCTCCCCGCACGGGGAGCGACGCCCCATTGGCTGCAAAGCGCGATTGGCGAGCGATTTCAACCCACGCTCCCCGCACGGGGAGCGACGATAGCGCGGCATTCGCAACAGAAATTACTCTTGCATTTCAACCCACGCTCCCCGCACGGGGAGCGACGAGGATGAGACACGCCACGCCGCGACGAGCGGCAATTTCAACCCACGCTCCCCGCACGGGGAGCGACGCGGCAGAGGCCGCGCTCCGCGCCGTCCGCGCGGCATTTCAACCCACGCTCCCCGCACGGGGAGCGACTTCGTTGCGCAAAAAGTTTGCAAAAAATCTCGAAATTTCAACCCACGCTCCCCGCACGGGGAGCGACCAACGGCAGCCTCTACCGCTTCTTCTGCACTGATTTCAACCCACGCTCCCCGCACGGGGAGCGACAGTTGAGTTTGCCCGCAAATTTTTTCAACTGATAGATTTCAACCCACGCTCCCCGCACGGGGAGCGACTGTATCTTCGGGCAACAACGCTGCTGTCATAAACACATTTCAACCCACGCTCCCCGCACGGGGAGCGACGGCCAATGCCGCCGACGTGTCAAGGGCATCGATGATTTCAACCCACGCTCCCCGCACGGGGAGCGACCGCGATATTGCCCCAGCAGGCCGTGCTTGGATCGTATTTCAACCCACGCTCCCCGCACGGGGAGCGACGAGATGTCATCGTCGTACCACGCCTCTTCCTCAATATTTCAACCCACGCTCCCCGCACGGGGAGCGACTCTTATTCCAACTTTGCATACGCCCGCTGTAAAAATTTCAACCCACGCTCCCCGCACGGGGAGCGACTTAACCCGCCTGACGAGGGCCGGTGGCACGGGCCATTTCAACCCACGCTCCCCGCACGGGGAGCGACCCGCAAAATCAAGCCGCCGGGCTGCGTCTCGGCAATTTCAACCCACGCTCCCCGCACGGGGAGCGACGCGCCGCCGACGTGATGAACACCGAGATGGTGGTATTTCAACCCACGCTCCCCGCACGGGGAGCGACCGCTATCGGGAGGGCATCGCACCGGGCATGTGGGTATTTCAACCCACGCTCCCCGCACGGGGAGCGACTTTTCGACGACGATCGTTCCGTCGTCGTGGGTATATTTCAACCCACGCTCCCCGCACGGGGAGCGACACGCGCAAGTTTGCGGGGCACAATTTCAACCGGCGGATTTCAACCCACGCTCCCCGCACGGGGAGCGACCGCCACGGCGCGTCGCGGGACACCGCATAGTTTCCATTTCAACCCACGCTCCCCGCACGGGGAGCGACCCAAATCAAGCCGGGCACAGTCCGGCAGAATGGAGATTTCAACCCACGCTCCCCGCACGGGGAGCGACGCCGCGCGAAATTTGCGAGCCAGTCCCGGTCCCGATTTCAACCCACGCTCCCCGCACGGGGAGCGACCGCGACCGTTGACGACCGTCATGAAGTCCCAGCGATTTCAACCCACGCTCCCCGCACGGGGAGCGACGTCGGGCTTGCCCAGAACATCAAACCAGAACAGTTAATTTCAACCCACGCTCCCCGCACGGGGAGCGACATCAACCCGGCCACGATGCGCGGCTCGCAGGGCATTTCAACCCACGCTCCCCGCACGGGGAGCGACGCAGAGTGCCCCGAAGATTTCGCCGCGCTGCCCATTTCAACCCACGCTCCCCGCACGGGGAGCGACTTGCAAATCTGCAGTCCTCCACTGGATGCAGAAATTTCAACCCACGCTCCCCGCACGGGGAGCGACGTTTGAGCCCGGAGATATTGCACGGCGACAAAGCGATTTCAACCCACGCTCCCCGCACGGGGAGCGACGATGATTGACGTTGATGCTATCCAGCAACGCCGCATTTCAACCCACGCTCCCCGCACGGGGAGCGACCTGAAGGCTTCCCTGTGCGAGGGGGTGTCCGGGTATTTCAACCCACGCTCCCCGCACGGGGAGCGACACCAACCAGCTCTCAATCATCAGCAGCAGCAAAAATTTCAACCCACGCTCCCCGCACGGGGAGCGACAGTGCAGCTTGTAGCCATCGGCGCAATATAATAGATTTCAACCCACGCTCCCCGCACGGGGAGCGACCGCGCTGCCGCCATGAGAACCGGCAGGCAGACCTTATTTCAACCCACGCTCCCCGCACGGGGAGCGACAATTTGCGGGTAGTGTCGTGTCATTCTGCCAACATTTCAACCCACGCTCCCCGCACGGGGAGCGACCGGACTGTCAACAACCGAACGCGGTTAATTCATCATTTCAACCCACGCTCCCCGCACGGGGAGCGACTTCTACCTCGTCATAGGTCACGCCGTCCTTGGTGCATTTCAACCCACGCTCCCCGCACGGAGAGCGACTTTTCCCACTTCACCTGCAAGGCATAGCAAACATTTCAACCCACGCTCCCCGCACGGGGAGCGACTGATTGTAGCCGCGGTCGGTTTCCTCCACAAGGTAATTTCAACCCACGCTCCCCGCACGGGGAGCGACACGGCCAGTACCAGTATGTGGC